>ERZ773178.507-NODE-507-length-47467-cov-6.642960_pt1 | contig 47467 bp, 39 predicted proteins | sample MGYA00580533_ERZ773178 | MGnify/ENA primary metagenome ERZ773178 (study PRJEB29015, sample SAMEA2737859) | human gut metagenome | biome: human gut; feature: human-associated habitat; material: faeces | place: China | collected 2012 ...
TGTTCTTTCTATTTTACACCACATTGGAGGTTTACACAATATTTGGGATGGTCTCTGAAAACACTTGCGAAGAATTTATAAGAATAGGGTTATATGAATAGAGGGGCAGTTCCGGCTGTCCCTCTTGATTTTTTGACGCAGAGTTGTTATAATGAGTATACTTTATGGCTTGCGTTCACAGAGTACCGTTGGTTTTATCTGAACAGACCACCATAACCCGCTTAGCACGACCCTTGCTAATGACCTGCTAAAAACAGCAGTTAAAATTAGCAGAAAACAGATGAATTTAGTTATCAGTCCAAAAGCGCTCAAAGCCTTTTATATCAATGATTTCTAAGGATTTTTTACCCCTGTTTTTCAGCCCAAAAGGCGTTCCGGGAGCGTCTCCTAAGCGGTAGGTCGGGTGTTCGAATCACCTCGGGAGCGTTTTATATTATACTTATGTTTATTAACTGACACGGTGATTTTATGACATTCTCTGAAAAGCTAAACGAATATATTGCAAAGCTTTCCTGTCCAGCCAAAGAGCTTTATACCCTTTCGGAAATATCTGCTTCGACATTCAGCAGATACAGAAACGGAGAGCGTATTCCCGAGCCATCCTCACAAGGCTTTGAAAAGCTTTGCGCCGCCATTGCAGAAACGGCAAAGAAAAGAAATCTCCCCCATATTACGGCAGAATCCGTAAAGGAAGATTTATTTACCTGCGAGGATATTCTCACTACCGACAAGGAAATCTTCCGCCGCAATTTCAATACCATGATTACCGTGCTTAACATTAATCTCACCCGTATGTGCAAGCACATAAATTATGATATTTCGACCGTTTTCCGTATCCGTAACGGAACACGGAATCCCGCAAATTTAGAGAAGTTTGCGGATGCTGTTGCTATGTTTACGGCAAAGGAGATAAAAACGCAATCAGGTCTTATGGCACTCTCAAAGCTGATAGGATGTGAGGATGATATAACAGATTTGTCAGTGTGCTGTGAAAAACTGAAGCATTGGCTGCTCAATGAGCAAAAATCCGGCTCCGTAAACGATGAAATTGCCTGTTTTCTTACAAAGCTCAACGATTTTGATTTAAACGAATATATCAAAGCCATACATTTTGATGAGCTTAAGGTCCCTACCGTGCCGTTCCAGATACCCTCGTCAAGGTCATATTTCGGTCTTAAGGAAATGATGGAAAGCGAGCTTGATTTTTTAAAGGCGACCGTTCTTTCAAAATCCACCGAACCCGTAACTATGTACAGCGATATGCCGATGGGTGAAATGGCAAAAGACCCTGAATTTCCGAAAAAATGGATGTATGGTATGGCACTGATGCTTAAAAAGGGTCTGCATCTTAATCAGATACATAATCTTGACCGTTCATTCGAGGATATGATGTTAGGCCTTGAAAGCTGGATTCCTATGTATATGACGGGGCAAATTTCGCCTTATTACTTTAAAAGCATCCAGAACAATGTGTTCCTGCATTTTTTAAAGGTATCGGGCGCCGCCGCACTTACAGGCGAGGCTGTTACGGGATACCACAGCGACGGAAAATACTACCTCACCAAATCCAAAAAGGAAATCGAATACTACACAAAAAGAGCAAACGAATTGCTTGACTGTGCGTATCCGCTTATGGAAATATACAGAAGCGAGAGAGAAAACGAGCTTAACGCATTTTTGCTTGCCGATACGGCAAAGCCCGGCGTAAGGAAAAATATTTTTTCCTCTCTTCCCTTATACACGGTAAGCGAAGAGCTTTTAAACGCCGTGCTCACGGCAAATAAGATACCCGAAAATGACCGTAAAGCGATTCGTGAATATGCTGTTCTTAAAAAGCGCAGAGCTGAGCTTATACTTGAAAACGGTTTTATTGAGGATGAGATAGCCGCCGTATCAAGGGAGGAATTTGACATTCGTCCGCTTTCGCTTGATATTTCGGGTGTGTTTTACGAAAAGGATATAGTTTACAGCTATGAACAATATCTTGAGCATCTTAAATTTACTGAGGAGTTTGCCGCAGAACACCGTAATTACAAATTAAAGAAGATACACTCCCCCGCCTTCGGTAATTTGCAGATAACCGTTCACGAGCAGCAATGGGCAATGGTCTCGAAAAACAAAGCCCCTGCCATTCATTTTGTAATAAAGCATCCGAAACTTTTAAACGCCATTGAAAACTTTGTTCCGCCCGTAGTAGAGTAACAACAAAGCAGCCGTGCAATTCTGTTTTTGAATTGCACGGCTGTTGTTTTAATGTTTCACGCTATATTCTTTTTGCGTATCTTGGTATTAACCAAATATATCACAAGACCGATAACAAGCCCTATCGCGGCGGGGCATACCCAGCTTAAGCCTATATCCGACAAGGGAAGTACCTTAGCCACTGCTTTAAGCGGAGCGTTCAAGCCTAATGCGCCCTTGACATTCTTAGGCAGGTTATTAAGCAAATCGTAAAATGCGCTGACAAGGGTAAACGCTATTGCCGAAACATAAACCGCACGGTTATTGTCAAACAGCTTGCCGAAGAGCGCAAGTATTATAAGAACTATCGCAAGCGGATACAAGAACATAAGTACCGGAATGGAATATTCGATTATTGCGCTCAAACCGAGGTTTGCAAAGATAAAAGAAACTACTCCGAAAATTATTGCCCACTCACGGTATCCGGGCCCGTTTTTAAAGATGGACGAAAATGTTTCCGCACAGCTTGTTATAAGACCTACCGCGGTTTTAAGGCAGGCAATGGTTACGGTAGCTGCTAAGATAAACATACCTACCGTTCCCAAATAATGGCGCGCTATCTGAGCGAGCGCTATTCCGCCGTTTTCCGCAGGCTCGAAAAGTCCTCTGCTCTGTGTGCCGACAATGGTAACCGCAAGATAAATAATTCCCATAAACAAGCAGCTGAATATACCCGAGCGGACAGTGCTTGCGGCAACAGAGCCCGGTTCCTCTATACCGAGGTCTCTTATTACCTGAACCACAACTATACCGAAAGCAAGACCTGCCAAGGCGTCCATTGTGTTATATCCCTCTAAAAATCCGGTAAACAACGGTTTTGAAGCATAATCCCCCACAGGCTCAACGCTGCCGATGCTTGCAGACGGTGATATAAGCGCTACAATAACTAAAATTCCCAAGAAAACAAGGAAAAACGGATTAAGTATTTTTCCTATCCAGGTAAGTATCTTTCCCGGCCTTAAAGCAAAAAAGAGTGCCGCCGCAAAAAACGCAAGCGAAAACAGAAGCAAGTAAAGTCCGGTGTTACTCTTTTCAGGAAGCAAATGCTCAATTCCGACCGTAAACGAGGTTGTAGCGCATCTCGGTATCGCAAAAAACGGCCCGATAGTAAGATACAAAAGGCAGGTGAAAAACATAGCGTACGGTTTTCCGACCTTGCTTGACATTTCATAAAGTCCATTTGAACGGCTCATGCCTAGGGCTGCAACGGCAAGCAGAGGAATTCCCACACCCGTAATGAGGAAGCCTATTGTCGCGATCCAGACGTTACTGCCGGCATGCTGACCCATAAATACAGGGAAAATCAGATTGCCCGCTCCGAAAAACATTCCGAAAAGCATACTTGCCACATAAACATATTCCTTAAAACTTAGCTTACTCTTCATTTTTCTCTCCCGATTTTTTATTTCTGCCAAGGTAAAATATATTATTCAGTATATCATATTTGTAAAGATTTGTCAACTTTTCTTACTGAAAACAGAAAACCGCAGTAATTTTTCACTGCGGTCTTTTAGTTTTGTTTAATGCTATTCAAGGTTAAGCTTTCTGCTTAAAAAATATCTTGTTATTAAAAAGTACGCCGTCCCGAGCAATGCGGAAAAAACAATCGGCAAAAGCAGGAACAGGCTGACGGCTGAAATTCCGCTGTTCAAATAATTTTCAAAGCCCGACGCCGAACCGAACGCAAATATAAACGACATAAATATAAGCGATATTATCTGCGACGCGGCGTAAAGACATATGTAAGCTATTACCGACGCACCTACCCTGTTTTTAAACTGCTGACCTATTGCTATCGCGGCATAAAACATAAGCAGCGCCTCAAGCAGGGTTATTATCGCAAACACCGCAATTTCGGCAATTAACAGCGTAAGCTGCGGCCACTCGCCGTAATTAAAGAACGCCTTAAAAAGCTCCGGCAGGAATTTTATAAAATCGTTTTCCGCCTTTGTTCCGATGCCGAGGACGGCAAGCGAAAGAAACACCAACACAAAATCAACCGCCACGGTGACCGCTCCGCAAATAAGCTTGCATACTATATGCTGGGTTGCGGTAAAAGGCAGTGAAAATGTAAGGTAGCCTTCGTTCGAAAGCAGATTTCTGTAAAATCTTGTTACAACAATTACTATTCCCACAATAAAAACCGCAATAATTGTAAGCACATATCCGATAACAGCGAGCGTTTTGAATGTGTTTATTATGTTGTTTTCGGTCTTTACCAGATATACCAGTCGACTGAGTACCGAAAAGCCGAACAGCGCCGCATAAATCGGCAATAAACTTCTGAAAAGCGAGTAAAACTCGTGCTTATAAAGCTTTTTTAACATTTGAATACCTCCCTGAAGAACTCGTCAACGCTCTTTCCCTCACGCTGGCGTATATTGTCTACGGTGTCGCACATAACTATGTCTCCGTGATTAATAAATACAACATCGCTGAGCACCTGCTCCACATCCGCAATAAGATGTGTTGAAATTATTACGGTTGCGTCCTCCTCGTAATTGGAAATTATAGTACGGAGAATATAATCTCTTGTAGCAGGGTCAACGCCGGCTATCGGTTCATCAAGCAGATAAAGCTTTGCTTTGCGGCTCATAACAAGTATAAGCGCAACCTTTTCCTGTGTACCCTTTGAAAGCGTTTTTATCCTCATTTCAGGGCTTATTCCGAGATTTTTAAGCATATCCGAAGCACGCTCCGGTCTGAAATCGGCGTAAAAGTCGGAATAATACCTTATCATCTGCCCGACAGTCATCCACTGCGGAAGGAAATTTCTGTCCGGAAGATACGAAACGATATTTTTGGTTTTTGCGCCGATAGGCTCCCCGTTCACGGTTATTTCACCCATAGTCGGCGTCAAAAGACCGTTCACCGTTTTAATAAGGGTGGTTTTTCCGCTGCCGTTAGGCCCTAAAAGCCCCACAATTCTGCCCTTTTCAAAGCTTAAATTTATGCTGTTAAGCGCAACCGCATATTTATAAACCTTTGAAAGATTTTTACACTCAAGTATTGTATCCATCAAATTTCTCCTCTCTTTTCTATCTCAAATTGAATTGCGTCCAAAATTTCTTTTTTGTCAAGTCCCAACTCCCCTACCGAATTGAGAAAGCCGTCGATTTTTTCGGCAACATAAGCGCTGCGTACCTCGTTGATTTTTTCCTTATCGTCGGTAACATAGCGCCCGTCGCCCCTCATCGTATAAATTATGCCGGTCTCCTCAACATCGGAAAGCGCCCTCTGCATTGTGTTGGGATTGACCCCCGCGTTTACCGCAAGCTCCCTGACGCCCTCAAGCTTGGCACCCGGAGGATATTCCCCCTTTATTATTTTTAAAACTATAATATCTTTGAGCTGTTGAAAAATAGGTTTATCGTTGGAAAAGCTCCAGGACATTTTTACACCTCACTTTATCACTGTATTAATATCCTAATACAATAATACGCACTGTACAGCATTTTGTCAAGTGTTTTTTGAAAAATAAAAAAACCACTGATTATTAATTTCAAATCAGTGGTTTAAATTTTATTTTGTAAGCGTTCCGCCGTCGCTTTTGAGCAAAATCAGAATATCCTCTTCCTCGCCCGTAACTGCGTTTATATAAACCAGTATTTCCTGTCCGTCCTCTGCCGTGCAGACAAATTCATAGCATCTGACCTCGCCACCGCTTTTGGTTGGAATTAAAGCCAGCGCGGTTTCCCTTATCGAAAGCCTTGAGCTGACCTTTGCCGCCGCGTCCTCCGCTTTTACCGCAGGGGTTTCAAAGGCTCTGTCGGTATGGTTGGAAAGATATCCGCCCGTTTCATAAAGCATTATTTCGCCGTTATCCATAGCAACGCCAACCTTTACAAGGTCGGTATAGCAAATCGTCTGCCCGTCAAGATAAGCGAAGCTTATTACGCAAACTCCCTCGTCGGTAAAATAGTAGGTTTCGGTAAATCCGCTCATACCTATTTTTTCAAGGAATCTCCTCGCTTTGTCGAGCGCCTGACGGTGTTCAAGCGCATAATCGCCGATATTTCTGCTTTTTCTCATATAAAGAGGATATCCGCCTGCCTCGGTTATGCTTACCGTCATATCTCCGGAAGAAAATCGGTACGCCGGAATTTTACCGCCCGTTTTTTCCTCATAAACGATTTTTTCTCTGTCGAGTCCCGTAATCTCCGCCGCTTTTACCTGCGCCGCCGTCTCGCTCACCTTTTCGGCGTTCTTCAGCATAACGGGTTCTTTTTCAAGGATATGGTCGGAATACGGTCCGTCGTATACAAGCGTGGGATAATCGGTAAGACTGCTTTCAATATCGCCGAGCGAGCTTGCCGCCGCACCGCCGTCCGCCGTGTCATCAAGCTTTTTATTAAGCTCCGCCGCCCATTTTTCGGGTGCCGAATAAGAAATGTCGGAATTTTTTATCGTATCGGTAATTATCTGTGCCGTACTCTTTAAAAGCTCTATATTGCCGCTGAATTCGTCGTTCGGCTGATTGCCCGAAATAAGGCTCTTTGACACCGACATAGCATAATTTCCGACCTGTGAGAGAAAACGGTTAAGCACCGTAAGCTCACCGTCGCCGCTCGGAAGTAAGGCAAGAGCGTTTTTTGCGTTTTCCGATTCTGTAAGCAACTGTGCCGCCATACTGCTCATTTGCTTTGCGGAGTTCACATACTGTACCTTTTCGAGAGCCAGTGAAATATTATTCATACTTTCGGAAAGCTCGTTTAAGGACCGTGAATAATTGTTTTGTATTTCAAGGCGGTATTTTTTTAGCTCCATACAGCTTTTAAGCGCAAAGCTTCCGGCGGCGAGTGCGGCGGCAACGCAAAAGGATATAATTCTTACTGTGTTTCGTCTGTTCATACATTTCCCTCCGATTTACAGTATTATTTCCATAATTTGAAGAAATAACAGGGAAATTTATGAAAACCGTTTTGCAAATCGGGGTTGCCTTGCGGCAACCCCGATAAATTGTTCTTATTTTCTTTTCTTTTTAATTACTACAAACGAAACTATTCCGCCTATAAGCGCTACCGCACAAACAGCAATTATTATATAAACTGCCGTGTTGTTTTTTTCGGGTTTTTCGAGTGTTATGTCATCTTCGGTCTTACTCGTGCTTTCGCAGTCCCCTAATTTGCAGATCGCGTAATCGCCGAGCTCGTTAAGCTTGGCGGAAAGTGTGTGACCGTCCTCTGAAATTTCAAAGTCAAGCTTTTCGCTTGTGCCGTCCGACTTTATTAAATAAAGTGCAATGTCCCTGCCGTAGCCGTCGGGAATATTGAAGGTTGCGGCAATCTCACCGTTGGGCGTTACTTCGGCGCCGTTTAATAATGCCTTAATATTATAAAGCTTAAATTCATTACATATGTCTTTAAGGATATTATTTGCCGAATCAAATATCGGATTATCAGTTTTTATTTCCTCAACCGTCAGTTCCGTTCCGGCGGAAAATACGCCCTCGTTTGCTTCAAAGAGGGTGCCTGTTGCCTCGTCTCTTGCTGTACAAGGTATAACCTCGCTTACAGTTTCGCCGCAGCGTTTACATTTGCCCTCTTTAAGTCCTGTTTCGCTTATTGTAGCCGCCTTTATTATTGTGGGGTTTTCAAAATCGTGACCCAATGCCTCGGTAGTCTTGGTTTCAGCCGCACCGCAATCTGTACATTTGCGTTCTTTTGTTCCGCCCTCGGTACAGGTTGCAGGCTTTGTATCTTCCCACGCGCCGAATTTATGCCCCTTTGCCTTTATGACATTAGTAGTAGTCTGTCCGCAGCGGCTGCATTTGCCCGATTCAACACCGGTTTCGGTGCAGGTAGGCGCTTTTGTAACAGTAGGATTGGAAAAGCTGTGGCCCAAGGCGCTTATCGCTTTTGTTTCGCTGTGACCGCACTTTGAACAACTGCGCTTTTCTTCGCCTGCGGCGGTGCAGGTGGGCGCCTTGCTTTGCGACCACGCACCCATACTGTGCCCTGTTGCGTTTATAGGTTGAGTTTCGGTTTTTCCGCAGACCAAGCAGGTTTTGGTTGCGCTGCCGGGCACTGTGCAAGTGGGATTTTTCGTTGTGTTCCAGTTGCCCCAGCTATGGCTGTTTGTTTTAGCTATTGTTTCGTCTTTTTCCGCGCCGCAGGCAGTGCAGGTTAAATGTTTTGTGCCGTTTTCTTTGCAGTTCGCTTGCTTTGTTACCGATCCGCCGTTCCATGTGTGACCGGCGGTTTCTACATATCCGCAAGCCGAGCATACTCGCTTGTGGGTGCTGTCGTTTACTTTTGTGTACGAACCGAAGGTGTGGCTTGCGCAGGTTATTTTTACCGCCTTACTGCCGCTGCCGGAAGCACCGTCGGCAAGCGTTACGGTCACGCTTACTGTCTGTTCTTCTTTCGCCGCTTCCTTTGCCCTAACAGTAAATTTGAAAAATTCGCCGTTAAGATCTACGTTGTCCTTAAAAGCGATAGCGCCCTTTTTCTTTGCTGTATCAAAATTATCAAGCGTTGAGCCGCTTTTTAAAAATTCGCCCGATGTAACCTCAATCTTTTCACCCACGGTTATTGCAACCGAGCCGCCGGTGCATTTCTGGGCACCGCTTAAATTTACGGTGTATGTAACGCTGCCACCCGCCGTGACTGCGGCATTGCCCGATAAGCTTACGCTTACCCCCGCCGCGCTTGCCGGAATTGCAGCAGAAAGCATTAAGCATAATGTCGCTATAAGTGATAAAATCTTTTTCATTTTTAAAACCCCTTTATTTTGTTATCGGATAATCCTCCGGGAAATAGCAGTGCATTAACAGATAAATTGCGTCCTTATCGTTAATAAGTCCGTCGTTATTGTAATCCAAAGGCTGATCCACCGTGTAATCATCCGGAAAATAGCTGTGCATAAGCAGATAAATCGCGTCCTTGTCCGTAATCTTTTTGTCACCGTCTAAGTCGCCGGGGAGATACGAGATATAACCGCACACATTACAAGTAGTATCACACTCATTGCTGTAACTGTGATTTTCTACGTCCTTCTTATTACCGCAAACCGAGCATTCGTGCCAATGCTGATAGTTGTCACTTGACCACTCGGTTTTATAACGATGAGTTATCGTTCTTGTGGCACCGCAGATATTACAGAATGCGTCACAACTGTTGGTGTATACGTGTTTGTCCGGTGAGGTATTTTCATATTTCCAAATAGCTTTTAACAAATAATTATTATTACTTTCAATTTCCAAATTGTTTCGTTCAATACAAGAACCCGTATACTTAACGCTATTTAAACCTTCGCAACCTTCAAACGCACTCTTTCCGATTTTTTTCACACTAGCCGGTATTGATATTTTTTTTAAACGTACGCAATAGGCAAATGCGCTTTCATTAATATTTTCAACGCCGTCTGATATATCTATGTTTGTAAGTATTTCGCATCCGGAAAAAGCGAGTTTGCCGATATTAACAACGCTTTTAGGAATCGTTACATTTATAATACTGTTACAATTTTCAAATGCATAATCATTTATGCCGGTAACTCCGTCGGGTATTATTAAATCCGTAATTAAACTACCGTTTAAATACAAATTCTTGGCGTAATGCAGCGGATTGCCGCCAAAATCAATAGAACACCATTTTGCAATATCCGTTATGTAAACCTCATCAAGATTATTACAAGAGGAAAATGCACCAATGCCTATACTTTTCATGTTTTCGGGAATATTTACCTTTAATAGATTATCGCAATTCTTAAATGCATAATTCCCTATTCTTGTAACGCTGTCAGGAATGGTTACACTTGATAAATAACAACCCACAAATGCATAATTCCCTATGCCGGTAACTCCGTCGGGTATTATTAAATCCGTAATTAAACTATTGTTTAAATACAAATTTTTGGCGTAATATAGCGGGTTGCTGCTATAATTACTAAAATTAATAGAGCACCATTTTGCAATATCTTTTATATAAACATTATCAAGTTTTGTACAACCGGCAAAAGCGTTTTTCCCTATAATTGTAATACTGTCCGGTATTTCTATGTCAGTAATATAGTCACAGTTATAAAAGGCATTTTCATCAAATTTTTTGCCTCCCGTTACAGTAACCTTGAGAGAGGAGGGAGGATAACTTAATTTGTCCGAATATGTTTCAGCACCAAGAATGTACGCAAAGTGATTATTCTCATTTCCGTCTTTTTTGTTTCCTATAAACGGAACGGTAATATTGGCAAGAGATGTACATCCAAAAAATGCTCCTTCACCTATACTTGTGACGCTATCGGAAACATATACATTCTTTATTCCCGAACACCCTGCAAATGCATACTTGTCTATACTTTTAACACTATTGGAAACAGTTACACTTTTAAGATGTTTATAACCTCTGAATAGCGAATCGTTAATATTTGAAATGCCTTCGGATATTGTTAAATCTGTAACCAATTTATTGTTCAAAAATAATTTGTCTGCATAACTTAACGGATTACTCATATAATATTTGTAATATATACCTTGGTAATCCTTTTGAAAATTAATATTACACCATTTAACAATATCTGTTATATAAACTCCATTAAGGCTTATACAATCTCTAAACGCAGATTTGCCGATAGTTTTAATGCTTTCGGGTATTGTAATACTCTTTAGATATCTGCAACCGTAAAAAACATAATTTCCTAAGCTTGTAACGGTGTCAGGTATTATTATACTTTTAAGATTAGTACATTTTTCAAAAGCAAAATTACCTATGGCAGTGACACCGGTGGGAATTTCCAAATTGTCAATGGGCTGATTATTTAAGTATAAATTCCCGGCATGAACAAGTGGATTACTTGCAGAATCTTCAAATTTTACGGAACACCATTTTGCAATATCTGCTATGAAAACCTTGTTAAGACCGGTGCAATCTTTAAATGCGGATTTGCCGATGTTTTTAACGGTTTCCGGTATTTCTATGCTTGATAATTTCTTGCAACCTTCAAATGATGACATACCAATATTAATAATACTACGGGGCATTGTTATATTTACAAGTGTATTACAATCAAAAAATGCATCATCAGCAATAGTAAGAATACCATCCCTTATAACACATTGTTTGCTTTTTGTGTCCCGACATTTTATTAAATGATTACCAATATACAGAATATTATTTTCCCAATTTTTTGAGATGTTATAATATCCGGTGTTGCTAAAGGCCGAATAGCCTATTGAGGAAACGGTGTCCGGAATAGATATGTTTACAAGACTTTGACAATTCAAAAAGGCAGAGTTTTCTATTCTTTTAACTGAATTCGGTATTACAATATCTGTTATACTGTTGCAACCGCAAAAAGCCACAGCCTCGATTTTTTTAACACTGTTTGGAATATCAACTTTTTTTAGTCCTTCACACCCATAAAAAGCCGAATACCCTACATTGGTAACGCCGTTTTCAATAATAACTTCGGTTATGTTTCTTCCCCATGGCGAGGGATTGCTATGGGTGTAATTGTCCATGTTGCCATTCCCGCTTATCGTAAGCACAGTACCGTTAAGTGACCATGTACAATCGCCGGTTGTACCGCTTGCAACCGCGCCTGCGGTTATGCCAAACAACCCGGCTTGTATAACCGATATGATCATAATAACGATTATAACCAATGACACTTCTTTTTTCATTTTCAATAAAACTCCTAATATGTTATTTAGTGGATTTTCTTAAAAGCAGTTATATCTTTTTTAAAATATTTAATATACCTAACGCTTGATTTTTGTTTTCAATACTATAAAAATCATTGCAAAGCTTTCCGGCACCTATGCTTAATCGGGATTTTGCGTACCAATAAATATTTTTTTCCGTAAATTCAGAATCCAAGAATTTAACCGTTTGACCTTTCCCGTGAGCTGCACAAATATAAATATCTATATTACTGTTTGTTTTTTTAATATAATCGTTTATTTTTGAAAAATCACTGCAAATTGATTCTTTATCGTCACCGCGTGTTGTTATTCCGAGCTTTTTGCCATTAAATTCAATAATACACCATTTGTCTGCCGATGTTTTGAAGTGATCGCTCTGTTTTATAATAACGCATTCATTATCAATCAACAAATTTATAAGTTGAACAATGGTATCTGTTTTTCCCGAATTTGATTTTCCCCATAAAACTAAAACTTTTGATTCCTTATTCATAAAAATCCTCCAGTCAATGCCAAAAGGTGTACCTTTTGAAAAAGGTATATTTTTCATTGATTTTTTTGAATTAATGCATAAAAAAGGATAAAAATGGAAGAAACACCTTGAAAAACGGTACTTGATGTGGTAAAATCAAGGTATAAAACAGGAGTTCAAAAGGTACACCTTTTGAACCCCTGTTTTACTTTTTTATAAGCTTTAATTCACGGCGGCGGCGATAAAATGTCGTTTTGCTCATACCGCATTTTTTAAGTGCCGCATCGGTGGAAATAAACTGTTTTTCCCACTGCTTTACTATTTCCTTAAAGTTTTTAGGCATTGGCACCTCGGGTCTGCCGAACTGCACTCCTTTTGCCTTTGCGGCGGCAATGCCCTGTGCCTGCCGTTTTTTAATATTTTCGCGTTCGTTCTGCGCCACAAACGAAAGAATCTGCAAAACAAGGTCGGCAATAAAGGTACCCATTAAATCCCTGCCGTTTCGCGTATCCAAAAGCGGCATATCTATAACGCAGATGTCGGCGCCTATTTCCTTTGTTAAAATGCGCCACTGGTTCTGTATTTCCTCGTAATTGCGGCCTAAGCGGTCAATACTCAGTATGTAAAGCAGATCTCCCGCTTTCAGCCTGCCCACCATTCTTTTATACTGCGGGCGCTCAAAATCCTTGCCGGATTGCTTGTCCTTAAAAATATTTTTTGCGGGCACTCTGCGCTCGCAAAGCGCCGCTAACTGCCGCTCCTCGTTTTGGTCCACGCTTGAAACGCGGACATATCCGTATTCTGCCATAAAAAATCACCCCCCTGTAATATAATACAGAAAGGCGATTTTTGCATATTTGTAAACAAGTCTATTAATTATTAAGTATTATTTAATATTATTTAATTTTGCCTACAACGAATATTGCAATGCCGAGTATGACTAAAACAGCCCCGGTAACACGGTTAAGGGTTTCGGGCTTTGCTTTATTGGCAATTACCGCCGCAAGCTGGGCGAAAGCAAGCGTACTAATTATACAAACCGCAAGCGCTCCCATGTCGGGCATACCGCCTATGGCAAAATGGCTTACAGCGCCCGTAAGCGCCGTTATACTCATTATAAACACGCTTGTGCCGACCGCGGTTTTAAGCTCATACCCCAAAACAGAGGTTAAAACAAGAAGCATCATCATACCGCCGCCCGCGCCTACAAAGCCGCAGATAAAGCCGACGCCCGAGCCGCAAATCACCGAGCGCACAGCCTTTTGCCTTGCCGTGGCTGACGAAAGGCGTTTTTTAGGCGCCACAACCGGCTTTACAATGAATTTAATACCTAAAATAAAGGTCATAAAAACCGAAAAATTACCCATTGCGGTTTTCGGAACAACGCTTGCGATAAAGCTTCCGCAAAAAGTAAAGACCAAAACCGACGCCATCATAATAACGCCGTTTTTAATATCAAGGTTTTTGTTTTTCCCATATGTATAGGCAGACGCCGCGCTTGCAAGAACATCACTTGCGAGAGCTATGCCCACCGCCATATACGGATCCATATTCAAAAACGCTATAAGAACAGGGCTTATGACCGCGGCGGCGCTCATTCCGGCAAAGCCGGTGCCGAGGCCTGCCCCCACGCCTGCCAAAATACAAATAATAACTTTAAACATAATTGCTCCTTAAGGTCTGCTTACTCGGCATAAACCGATGTTAAGCCGTAATATTCCTCAAGCGTCAGTCCGCTTGCGAAAATTTTAGCCGCATTTTCAACACCTATGTATCTGTAATGCCAAGGCTCGTACATATAACCCGTGATATGCTCCTTACCTTCGGGATAGCGTAAAATAAATCCGTATTTATATGCGTTTTCGGCAAGCCATATTGCCTGGTCTGTGCCTTCAAATCTGCTGTCGGCGTAATTTATATCAAAGGCAAGTCCCGTTTGGTGCTCGGAGTAACCGGGCCGTGCGGAATATCTGTCAGCATTTTGGTCACCGTCACGCTTTACATAGTTATTATACAGATTTTTCTGCACATTATAGCTTCTGAAGCCCGAGCAGACCCACATATTAAGATTTCTTTCCGCTTTTGCGTCGGCAAACATTCTGTTTAAAGCTTCCTTTGCCTCACCGTTTACTCCGGGGTTGTAATCGCTCGGCAACGGATAGGATTTATTTACTATAAGTATTCCGTCGCGATATGTCATTTCAACCTTTACCGGTGCATTAACAGTCACCTTAAACACCGCGCTTAATTCCGGCTTATCCGCGGATTTCACCGTTACAGTACAGCTTCCCTCACCTATTGCGGTAATATTCCCGTATTTATTAACGGTTGCAACAGCGGTATTGTCCGATTCCCATATTTCCGCCTTATTGCTTGCGTTTTCCGGAAGCATTGTAACAATAGGCATAAATCTTTGACCTATATTAAGCGTTTTTTCATAGGCGCTAAGCTTTATTTCCTCAACTCCGACATAAATCTTTTCCTGCTCCTCTTCACTTTCGGTATCCAAAGGCTCATCAGGTATGCTTTCTACTGTGGGAATAACCGTTTCGCTTGAAACCGAGTGGGTTTCAACAGCGGAGGAAGCATCGTCTTCATTTTCTGCGGTTTTGCAGGCAGTAAGCGTAAAGGCTATAACAAACGCCGCCGCAAAACAAAATATATTTTTCATAAAATCACCGATATTATAATATCACACATTCAAAGCGATTTAAAGTAAATTTAAAAATAAAGACGATTTTTGTTAATTTGCCCTCAATGCAAAGAAGCGAGCCGCCGCACTGAGCAATCTCAATGCGGCGGCTCGCCGAATTTAATTACTTTGAATATTTCTTTCTCGGAACATAGCTCGTGTGCAGATCGTGGTGAGCCTTATGACCGCCGAAGCCGTCATACCACTCGCTGTAAAGCGCCTTTACAACGGGTGACTCGTGCGATTTGCGGAGAGCCATTGAAGCGTCCTGATCGTAAAGCGCCTTAGCCCTGACAGCCTTTAAGTCAACAGTATCTCTTACATACTGCGGCTGAATCGGCTGACCGCCGCCGTTTACGCAACCTCCGGGACAGCCCATTATTTCAACAAACGCCCAGCCGTCGGGGTTGCCGTTCTTCATTCTGTCCATAACGCACTTGGCAGCCGCCGCGCCCGAGGCTACGGCAACCTTTATATCACTGCCGTTAATGTTAACGGTAGCCTGTTTAAGGCCCTGTGTGCCGCGCACCGCGGTAAAGTCGATATCGGTATTATCCTTGCCGGTAAGCCAATCGTTAGCGGTTCTGAGCGCCGCCTCCATAACGCCGCCCGTAGCGCCGAATATAACCGCCGCGCCGGTGTCTTCACCGAGCGGAGAGTCGAAATCTTCATCGGGCAGATTTGTGAAGTTTATACCTGCGCGCATTATCATACGCGAAAGCTCGCGGGTGGTAATGGCAATGTCAACATCGGGCACGCCCGCCGCGCTCTGGTCGTCTCTTCCGATTTCAAATTTCTTAGCCGTGCAGGGCATTACCGAAACAGAAACTATATCTTTGGGGTCAATACCCATTTTATCGGCATAATAGGTCTTTATAACCGCGCCTGCCATCTGCTGCGGAGATTTGCAGGTAGAAAGATGCTCTAACATATCGGGATAATAATACTCGCAGAACTTGACCCAACCCGGCGAGCAGGAGGTTATCATCGGGAGTGTGCCATTATTTTTTATGCGTTCAACAAGCTCGTTAGCCTCTTCAACTATTGTAAGGTCGGCGGCAAAGTCGGTATCAAATACCTTATCAAAGCCGAGACGGCGGAGAGCCGCAACCATTTTACCCTCAACGTTAGTGCCTATCGGCATACCGAAGCATTCGCCTAAAGTAGCGCGGATAGACGGAGCGGTCTGAACCACAACATGCTTATCGGGGTCGGCAAGCGCTGTCCAAATCTTATCGGTATCATCCTTTTCAACCAATGCGCCTGTGGGACATACGACGGTGCACTGACCGCAGGAGATACACGGTACATTTGAAAGACTGACCTCAAACGGAGTGCCGATTGCCGTATCAATACCGCGGTTATTAGCGCCTATAACGCCTACATACTGCTCGTTGCAGGCGGCAACACAGCGGCGGCAAAGCACGCACTTGTTGTTATCCCTTATAAGGTGGGGTGTTGAGGTGTCAAGCTCATAGGTCGGCTTAAAGCCCTCAAAGGCGGACTCCTCTACACCGTAGTCGCGGCAGAGCTTTTGCAGCTCGCAGTTTGTGGAGCGAACGCAGGAAAGACATTTTTTTTCGTGAGTAGACAAAATAAGTTCCAGCGTAGTTCTTCTTGCTTTCTGAATTTTCTCGGTGTTGGTGAGTACCTCCATACCCTCGCTTACGGGGTAAACGCAGGCGGTTACAATGCGGAAGCCCCTACCCTCGTTAGCCTCGACAACGCAGATACGGCAAGCGCCTATCTCGTTTTTCTCCTTCATAAAGCAAAGGGTGGGAATTTCAACGCCCGCTTTTCTTGCGGCGTCCAATATGGTAGAGCCTTTTTCTACGCTTACCGAAATACCGTTTATTTTAACATTTAACATATCCATTTTCTAAGGCTCCTTTCTTACTTTTTAACTATTGCGCCGAACGGGCAGTTGGCAATACAAGCGCCGCACTTGATACAAGCAGTCTGATTGATTTCGTGCGGATTTTTAATAGTACCGCTGATAGCGCCCACAGGGCAGTTACGGGCGCACTTTGTACAGCCCTTACATTTGTCTGCAATAATTGAGTAAGAAACGAGGTCCTTACATACGCCGGCAGGACATACCTTATCGGTAACATGAGCCACATATTCGTCACGGAAGAATTTAAGTGTTGCAAGCACAGGGTTAGGCGCAGTCTGACCGAGACCGCAAAGGGAGTTTTGCTTAATGTAGTGGCAAAGCTCTTCCATTTTGTCAAGGTCTTCAAGCGTGCCGTTGCCCTTGGTGATTTTATCAAGGAGTTCAAGCAAACGCTTTGTGCCTACTCGGCAGGGAGTACATTTGCCGCAGGACTCATCTACCGTAAATTCAAGGAAGAATTTAGCCATATCAACCATACAGGTGTCTTCGTCCATAACAATAAGTCCACCCGAGCCCATCATACAGCCGATAGCGGTTAAGTTATCGTAGTCAACCTCGGTATCGATAAGGCTTGCGGGAATACAACCGCCCGAGGGTCCGCCTGTCTGAGCGGCTTTGAACTTCTTGCCGTTCGGAATACCGCCGCCTATATCCTCAATTATATGGCGGAGCGTTGTGCCCATAGGAATTTCAACCAGTCCCGTGTGCTTTATCTTACCGCCCAAGGCGAATACCTTAGTACCCTTAGAGCGCTCTGTACCCATTGAAGCAAACCACTCTGCGCCGCGAAGAATGATCTGCGGAATATTTGCAAAGGTTTCAACATTGTTTTCAACTGTGGGTGAGTTGTAAAGACCCTTAACAGCCGGATACGGCGGGCGGGGTCTCGGCTCGCCGCGGTTGCCCTCAATAGAGGTCATAAGCGCGGTTTCCTCACCGCAAACGAACGCACCGGCGCCAAGGCGGATATGCAAATCAAAATCAAAGCCCGAGCCGAAAATATCCTTACCCAAAAGCCCGTATTCACGCGCCTGGTCAATAGCTATCTGCAAGCGGTGAACGGCTATCGGGTATTCCGCACGGACATAAACATAGCCCTGTGTGGCGCCTATTGCGTAACCTGCAATAGCCATAGCCTCGATTACAGAGTGGGGGTCGCCCTCAAGAACGGAACGATCCATAAACGCACCGGGGTCGCCCTCGTCCGCATTACATACAACATATTTCTGCGGAGCTTTGTTTGGTGCGCACAACGCCCACTTTCTACCCGTGGGGAAGCCGCCGCCGCCTCTGCCGCGAAGACCCGAATCGGTAACGCACTTAATAACATCCTCAGGGGTCATTTCGGTTAAAACCTTACCCAGAGCGGCGTAGCCGTCCATAGCTATGTATTCGTCGATATTTTCGGGGTTGATAACGCCGCAGTTACGGAGAACCACGCGGTTCTGCGATTTATAGAAAGCGGTGTCGCCCAAGGACACATTACCCTCAATCTCATCAGCTACATTACCGGTATCGTTGTAAACCAAGCGCTCAACAATACGTCCCTTAAGCAAATGCTCCTCAACAATTTCCTTAACATCCTCGGGAGTTACTCTGCTGTAAAAAGTACCGTCGGGATAAACTATAACAACCGGTCCCAAAGCGCAGAGACCGAAACAGCCTGTCTGTACGAGCTTTACCTCGTCCGCAAGTCCGCAGTTTTCAATATTCTCGGCAAACGCCTTTTGAATATCGTGGCTTCCGGATGAAGTACAGCCGGTACCGCCGCAGATCAACACATGTGCACGAATCATTTTTTTACCTCCAATTTTTTACTTATGAGCGGCTATCGTATATTCGTTTACGACGCTACCGTTTTTAAGATGTTCCTCAATTACGCGGGCCGCCTTTTCGGGGGTCATCTTAACATATGTTACCTTTTCCTTGCCGGACTCAAAAACCTCTACAATGGGTTCAAGCTGGCAAATACCTATACAGCCCGTCTGTGAAACGGTAACCTTATCCATAAGCCCCTCTTTGTTTACGCCCTCAACAAGAGCGTTAAGAACGGGGCGCGCGCCTGCTGCAATACCGCAGGTTGCCATTCCCACAACTACACGAATGTTGTTTACGCCCTCGCGAAGAATGACCTTATCACGCATTTTTTCCTTTATTGCCTGTAATTCAGCCAATGATTTCATTTATTTTCTTCCTCCCTGAGAAAATTATTTATAAAGTCAAGCACCTCATAGCTGTTAAGCGGCACATCCTCAAGAACCGCGCGCAGTTCCCTTGTATCAAGGGTTACATTTTTGTTCCCGTATGTGTGCGTAAACAGAAAATCGGTATCGGGGTGGCCCTGTATCAAGGTCACAATACTTGAAACAACATCGCCGAGCGGCGTATAATCAATATGCTTTTTATTGAATACCGCCATAACCTCGGTTCCGTGGCTTTCGGGGTATTCGTTTTCGGACTTTGATGTAATTTCAAATGTGCCCTCGGTCTGCTCCGCTTCCATTTTAAGAAGCGGCAAACCCATTCCCACCTTGCGTGTGGTGCGCGTGGTGTAAAACGGGTCGGTGACGGCTTTCAGCGTTTCCGCAGTCATTCCGCAGCCGTTATCCGAAATTTTAAGCGTCAGCGTATCGTCGGTTTCGTTCACGGTAATTTCCGTAAGCGTAGCCCCCGCCTTAACCGAATTTTCGGCTATATCAAGTATATTAAGCGATATTTCCTTCATACCGCACCCCGTAAATAGTTTATAAGCTCCCGTGCGGCATTTTCTCTGCCGCATTCAAGCTCTATGTAAGCGCCGCGTTCATTAATACTCCACAAATTATGAGCGTCGGAGCTTGTTATAATTTTTTTGCCGTATTTTTCGGCATATTCCGCCGTCTTTTCCCCGTCGTGTACCTCCGCAAACGGGAAGTACGGTTTTTCGGGAAAAGCACCCAATACCGCAAGCAAACCGTTTGCCTGTCTGTCGATATGCGCCGGAAAGCACACACCGCCGAACTTTTCCGCCGTCTGCGGCACTTCCTCAAGCGTGATATTAACGGCATTTATAAGCAGATTTTCCTCATACCCGATTATATTGTCGCAGTCATCGGTTATTCTTTGTTCCCCGAATATATCGGGACGGTTTTTAACAGGCACCCGTTTCTTTTCAACAGCTTTGTTAAACTCCATTGCACCGCAAAGCTCGCCGAAAAGGCATACGATATGTATATCCTCTGCCGTTGTAAGCTCCATACCGGCTATCGGGATTACGCCGTGCCTGTCAGCCGCCTTAAAAAAGGCAGGACAGTTTTTACAGCTGTTATGGTCGGTAAGCGCCATAATATCAAGACCGTTAAGCTCGCCCATACCCGCAATGCTGTCGGGCGTCATATCGTTGTCTCCACATGGCGACAGACACGAATGAATATGCAGATCGTAACAGTATTTCATATCAAACCGTGCAGTTTTACCGCCGCCTCGTAAGAGGAACCGTCAAAGCTTAATATATTAATGCCCTTAGCATCAGCGGTGCTTTTTACACTGTCGGGCATATCCACGCCCTCCGCCGCTATTATGCATGCGGTGTCGGCGAGAGAAGCGACAGCCAATATGTTCTCATTTGACATAATGGTTATCCATGCGTCACCTGAGTGCGCTCTGCCCATTACCCAGCTTAACAGGTCTCCTACATATACACCTGTTATCTCCCTGTCAGGCTCAGGCATTGAAACCGCGGCAAAACCGTGGTTTAACAATTCACTCACCGTCATACGCTTCACCGCCGTTTCCTTTATTTATCGGGCAATTAAAGATGCCGGTTCTGCCCTTGATAACATCCTCCGCAAAGGCTCTGCAATTAGGCGCGCCGCAGGCTCCGCAGTCTATACCGGGCAGTCCGTCCTTAAGCCGTTGAATATCAGCCATCATCCGCATTGATTCCGCCATACTGTCGCTTAATCTTGAAATCGGATGATAAGTCGGAATTTCATTAAAAATATAATTTTCCGGTATATAGTTTTCGTCCTTTGAAAGAAAGTTTTGCGAAACGGGCAGATAGCGCCTTAAGGTCTGAAGCCTTGCTTTTGCGATAAACGGATTTTGCATTGTCATAACGCCACCCACACAGCCGCCGGGACAGGCGTTAAGCTCAATAAATTCAAGCTGCGGTATATTTCCGTTTTCCACCTGGTCAAGCACACGGATAACATTCTCTATTCCGTCTGCCGCAAGGTAGCTCTCGTTAAATATCGCGGTTGCCTCGCCGCCAGTTGCCGCCCATCCGATTCCTATCATTCCCGAATTTGACAATGACTTAAGCTCCGACTGCGGCTGCATTTTGGCAATAAGCTGAAAATATATATCATTTATTGAAACAACTGCGTTCACACGGCTTTTGTATCCGGCAAACCCGTTTTTCACATAGCTTACCTTTGCGGGGCATGGTGAAATAAAGCAAACGCCGATTTCATCATCGCAAAGCTCCGGATGCTCCTTTTTAGCCTTTTCCCTTGCAAGAAAAGCCGCAACCTCCATCGGAGGAAGCATATGTATAATGTTTTCGGTAAGCGACGGAAAGCGAAGCCCTATAAGCCTAACTATAACGGGACACGCCGAGCTTATAACCGGTTTCTTTACGCCCTCTGTTTTCAGATAAAGACGGGTGTATGCGCTGACCTTTTCGGCGGCGGCGGAAACCTCATAAACATCGTCAAATCCGATTTTAAGCAGTCCGTCAAGGATATAATCCACATCCTCAAGATTATCAAACTGACCGTAAAGCGACGGCGCGGGCAACGCGATTTTCCACTTGAATTTATCCATAGCGGAAAGCTTTTCGCAAACCGCCTTTTTTGCGCCCTGCGGACATATTCTTATACATTCGCCGCAGTCAATACATCTGCTGTTGTTTATAACAGCTCTGCCGCCGTGTATCCGTATTGCCTCGGTAGGGCAATGCTTTAAACAGGCTGTACAGCCGCTGCACTTTTTTTCATCAAGGTAAACCGAGTGTTCATATGTATTCATTTAAACACCTGCCGAAATATTATTTCAAAGCATAACTCGCATAGTAATATCCGTACCCTTGCCGACCGCGGATTTTATATCCATATAATCGGTATAGCGTTTCATATTAGGAAGTCCCATTCCGGCACCGAAGCCCAGAGACCGTATTTGGTCGGACGCGGTGGAATACCCCTCCTGCATAGCTCTGTCAATATCCTTTATACCGGGACCCGCATCATGCAAAAATATTTCCACACAGTCCTCGGTTACGGTAACATCGGCTTCTCCCCCGCCGGCGTGTATTACCATATTAATTTCGCCCTCATACATAGCGATAGACACTCTGCGTATTATTTCGGGCGGAAGTCCCAGCTGTCTTAAATTCTTTTTCACCTGAACCGAGGCTTTTCCTGCCGAAGTGAAATCCTCGCCGTCCACGGTAAAATGGAATTTCAGCGACTCAGACATTTTTTACCTTATTCCCGACAAGTCCGTTGCTGTAAAGCAAGCCGCATGCCTCATACATTCTTTTATCGGTTGCAAGCATTACTATGCCGCAGTCCCGTGCCAGCTCAACCATTTCGGCAGTAGGCATTTTTGAGCGGACAAAGACTATGCAATTCATATCCATCATTTCCGCAGTTCTTACAACCTGCAAATTCACAAGCCCGGTAAGCAGAACCGCCTGATCCTTGACATATGCCAAAACATCGCTCATCATATCGCTTCCGCAGGCGGAATAAACATGACGGGAAAGTCCGTCCTCACAGCAGATAACCTTTGCGTCGAGCAAATCCCTTATAGTGCATATCTTCATAGCTTTATATCCTTTCGGTTGGGATTTGTAATTTATTTACCGAAGCCGTATTTTTCAAGTATACCGTCAACATCGTCTACTGTCAGTCTTCCGTATACCTCATCGTTAACGGTAAGAACGGGAGCCAGTCCGCAAGCGCCTATACAGCGGCAGGCGGTAAGTGAAAATCTGCCGTCCTCGGTACATTCGTCAGCCCCGATGCCGAGTCGTTCGCTCAGCTTATTGAATATATCTCCCGAGCCCTTAACATAGCAAGCGGTGCCAAGACATACGGATATGTTGTATTCACCCTTAGGCGACAGCGAAAACTGTGCGTAAAAAGTTGAAACACCGTACACCTTTTCAAGCGGAACATCCATTCCCTCGGCAATCATTTCCTGAACCTCCATAGGAAGGTAGCCGTAAATGTCCTGCGCCTGCTGCATAACCGCCATCAAAAGGCTTTTATCATGCTTGTTTGCGTCAATGACTTCTTTAAGCTTCTTTTCCTGTTCAGCCGTTCCTTTAAACGGAAGCTTACTGATCTTCTTTTGCATTAACCGAATCCTCCTTCGATTTATTCTATGCAGATTATGTCAATTTCCAACTTATGTACTAATCTACATATACCTATGTAGTATATCATATATTATCGTTTTTGAAAAGCCTTTTTCAAATTTTTTTTAACGAAATTTACAAGAACTTTTAATTAAATATAACTATTAAATTACACAGCGAAGAAAAATCGGACGAAAATATGTATAAAGCGTTGAAAAAAAAGACCTTATGTAGTATAATTAACTGAGTTTTCTTTAGTGCGGCAGGACTATGCTTACAAGAGGTAATCATATGAAACAAATTATCAAGTTCATTGCTTTGGCTTTGTCGGTGCTTGCTGTGATTTTGACCGCAGGCTGTAACGAAAGCTACCAGGATGCAATTATATATTTTGAAATACCCGAAAAACCGTTTTCTCTTGACCCTCAAACGGTCTCCTCCGATTCTGAGCTTGCTGTTGTCGGCAATATCTTTGAGGGATTGCTCAGAAAAAACGACGGCGGCGCCATAGCGGGCGGTATGGCGGAAAGCTTTTCAAAGGACGGTCTTACCTATACATTTAAAATAAGGTCCGACGCCAAATGGAGCAACGAAACACCCGTCACCTCAAACGATTTTCTGTTCGCCTTTAAAAGAGCGATGCTTCCCGAAACAGAAGCGCCCTTTGCTTCAAGGCTTTTTTGTATTGAAAACGCGGAGCCGATCCATTACGGCAAACTCTCTGCCGACAGCCTGGGCGTATCCGCTCCCGACGATAAAACGCTTATTATAAAGCTTTGCCGTGACGACGAAAATTTTGAATCCTCACTTACAACCTCTGTTGCTATGCCCTGTAACGAGGAATTTTTTAACGCCACCGCCGGAAAATACGGGCTTACCGAGGAAACGGTAATTTCCTGCGGAAGTTATACACTTTCCAAATGGAAAAAGGATCCGTTTTCTTTTAAGCTTAAAAGAAATCCGCTTTATAACGGACCTTTCGCCGCAAAAAATTCCGCTGTGCATATAACCAAATCCGAAGAGGAAACCGCAATTCAGCGCCTTAAGGATAATAATGTCGATATTGCGTTTATTGATTCTTCGCTTTCCGTTTCAGCAAAAGAGAGCGGACTTAAAACCTCCGAATACAGTAATATATGCTGGTTTCTTACAATGAATTCTGAACTTAAGCCTAACTTCAGAAAATCGTTCGCAATGCTTATAGGCGAAAATGTTTTCCTAAAAGATTTGATGCCGGGTTACAGCTATTCGGGGTCTGTTTTTCCGCCGGCCGTACTTAAAAACGCCGATTCGTCAGGTGTATTAGGATACGATTTAAACGCTGCAAAGGAGCTTTTTTCAAAGGAAACAAACACTCTTGACGAAAAAAAGTTCCCGTCCGACATAAAGCTTTATTATTATGATAACGGTGCTATTAAGCCCATTATAACCGACATTGTGGGACACTGGCAGAATAACCTTGGTGCGTTTATTAATATTGAGGCGGTAGACAGCGCCGATAAATTGATACCGGAGCTTAAAAATCCCGCGCTTACTATGGCAGTATTCCCCGTCCGTGCGGAAAGCAATGATATAAACGAATATCTTAAAAACTTCCCGACAGTTTCAGGCAAAACGGCTTCCGAAATTCAGACCGCTATGCTTAAAAGCAATAATATCGTTCCGCTTTTATATCAAAACACAACCATTGCGTACTCCCCTGCATTGAACGATGTTTTCACAACGCTCGGTAACGGATATATAGATTTTTCATTTATAGTAAAAACCGAATCGTAAATAAAAGCTGTGATAATACCGAGTGTAATCGGTTAAGTATGTATAATAATACCCCCGCACATAAGTGCGGGGGTATTATTATACATAAAGCAATTCTTAAGAAGTATCAGCTCTTATTTCTTACTTTGCTTTTTCTTTTTTACGGTAAGTGCCGCGCAAACGCCGCCACCGATAAATAACAGCGCTGCCCAAAGTATACGGTTGCTGTTATCGCCGGTCTTAGGAGACTTCGGTTCATCGGTCAGCTTCATAATTAATATGCTTCCCTTGACGATGCCGTTTAGTGCCTCGGCGTCGCTGTAATATCTATCACAGCCCTCACAATACCAGTATTCGATATTGCCCTCGGCATCCTTTGTAGCCGCCTTTGCGGGGATATGCTTTAGACCGGAGTGATTGCTTGCGTCAAGCTCACCGTAAGATTTGCCACAATAATCGCATACCGCCTTATCCTTGCAGGTAGCTTTGCCGCCTGTGTGATTGGTAATCACCTTGCCGCAGTAATTACATATATGGTTCTTGTCTGTGTCTTCATGGTTTGAAATGGTTTTGCCGCAGAAATCACAGATGTGGTTTTTATCTGTGTCTTCGTGGTTTGAAATTATTTTGTCACAGTAATCACAGATATGGTTTTTATCTTTGTCTTCGTGATTTGAAATTATTTTATCGCAGAAATCACAGATGTGGTTTTTATCCGTATCCTTGTGATTGGAAATAATCTTTCCGCAAAAATCGCAGATATGGTTTTTATCCGTATCCTTGTGATTGGAAATAATCTTTCCGCAAAAATCACAGATATGGTTCTTATCCGTATCCTTGTGATTGGAAATAGTCTTCCCGCAAATATCGCAGATGTGATTTTTGTCATTATCGTCATGTGAGCAAACATATCCGCATTCTCGGCAAACGCCGTCTGTCCACTCATGGGGCTCGCTCGCCACAATTACAGAGCCGCAACAGGTATACTTCTTCTCGTGTCCCTGTGCGTCCTTGACCCACTTGGCAGTGCCTGTGTGATTGTTTGAGTCAAGGTCGCCGTAGCTATCTCCGCAAACCTCGCACTTGGCTTTTTCGGTGCAGGTAGCCGTACCGCCCGTGTGCTGTGCAAGCACCTTGACCGCTTTTTTCACAGTAAAGATGTAGCCGTCGGCGGTCTTGAATTTAACACCGATATCGAAAGTGTCAGCATCGGGCTGATACTCCCCGTGACTGACCGTGCCGCTCCAAACGCCGTTTTTCTCGTTTACATCAATATCGCTGACCATAAGTCCGAACTCATAGAAGCCGCCGTCGACCGTCACACCGTTCGGCAGCGTACCGACGGTTACAACGCAGTCCTGCCCAGCGCAAACGCGGTCGGGTGCGGTTATCTCTACGCTCGGTATTGCCTGCGGCGAAGTTGTGTGTCCGCAAGCCGAGCATTTTTTATAATACATTCCGTTCTCTGTTATAAACCGATACGCATGGTCGCCGCGCAGCTTCACCTTTATAGTGTGAGTGCCGTCTTTCGTTTCAACGGTCACGGTATGCTCTCCCGAACCGGTTAAAGCATAGGTCTCGCCGTCCGGCGTAAGCGCCACGCCGTCCATCTGAACTTTTATGACATTCTCGATACCTTTGAGCTTAAATTCGGCAGGTGAGCAGTATTCTACGCCGTCCTTTATTCCGTCAAAAATATACCCGTATTCATACTTTATCTGCGTGGTTGCACCGAATATACCGCTTGCCGAAGAATAGTTCGTTTTGTGAAGCTCATAGCCGTTACCGAGCCTCGGATTGCCGCGGTTGGGCAGAATAAAGCCCTCTCCGCTTTTGCCTGTAAGCACCATATCGGGTGCAAGCTTTTCACTCGTTTCTTCGTTGATAAACTCAATCGTCAGCGCTTCCATAAGCTCGTGCCGCCTCTCATTAGGCAAAGGGGTTGCACCGAGCGCAGCAATAATAAGCAGTACGAGATTACTTTTCAGATAATAAAACGATACCGTGTTCACGGCGGGGATTCCCGCAAGCCCGAACAGGGACTTAAAGCTCATAAACGCGTCGGCAATACTTGTAGAATCGAACAGCACGAAACCGAGCACGACAAACAGCATAGTGTAGATGTGCATAACCACGGCATGCCGTCTTTTCGGGTGCAGAATATATTTTTCAAACAGTAAGAGCAGCGCATATAGCAGCCCCCATAGAATGAAATTCCACGAAGCTCCGTGCCAAAAGCCGGTAGCTGCCCAGACGACAAGAATGTTAAAAATGTGCCGTATAGGCTTTACACGGTTTCCGCCGAGAGGAATATAAAGGTAGTCGCGAAACCAACTGCCGAGAGAAATATGCCAACGGCGCCAAAACTCCGTAATGCTTGCTGAAATATACGGGTAGTTGAAATTTTCGCAAAAACGAAATCCGAAAATGCGCCCCAGTCCTATCGCCATATCGGAATACCCGGAAAAATCAAAATAGATGTGCAACATATATGCTGCGGCGTATAGCCAATAAAACAGCACGGTTTTCTCACCGTACGCCTTGAATTCGGATACGAGAAGTGCCGCCGAATTTGCAAGAAGTATCTTCTTTGCAAGGCCGATGGAAAAGCGCGTAATCCCCTCCGACGCGTCGGCAAGCGTTGTTTTCCTATTTTTCAGACTCCCGACAATATCCGAATAGCGGACAATGGGGCCGGCTATCAGCTGCGGGAACATCGCCACATACATGGCAAGATCAATATAATTGCGCTGTGCCGGCACGTCGCCGCGATAAACATCTATGACATAGCTCAGAATCTGAAATGTATAAAAGCTGATGCCTACCGGCAGAGCCACCCTGAGAAGCGGGATGGAAAGACCGGTCACCGCATTGAAGTTCCCGATAAAAAAGTCCGCATATTTGCAGTACGCCAAAAGGCCGAGGCTTGCAACCGCCGAAACGGCAAGCGCCAGCTTGGCAATTCTCGTCCCGCGAAAGCGTTCGACCAAAAGCGCGGCAATATACGACTGTGTTACCGTCGCAAGCATAAAAACGAGATATTTCGGCTCTCCCCAACCGTAGAAGAGCAGACTTGCCAAAAGAAGCACGAGATTCTTCATACGGTCGGGAACGGCGAAATACACAAGCAGAACGCACGGCAGAAAGCAGTACAGAAACGTTATACTTGAAAACAGCATAGCTTTGTCTTATGCGATAGGCACATCGAAAAGCTGTTTTGCCGAACTGTATTCAGCCGACAGCTTTGCTGTAAAGGTGTCCGTCAGTTCCTTGGCGCCGAACACGGAAACGATATAATCGCCGACGGTCAGAATGACGAGCTTTTCGGGGAATCCGCACAGCCATTGGCGTGCAAGAATGTTTTCTTTAATTTTACCTGCAAGTGCTTCGGCGTTTCCGGAGCCTTTAACATGGTATACGCCGCAGGAAAAGTTGTTCTGATTCAGCATATGCATAAGCGAAGCGGCATCATCTATCTCGGACGCCTGCGCCTTCGGGAAGCCAAGCTCAAAATCAAGGGCTTCCGCGTCGGAGGCATCGAATTTTCCGGGCATATCTTCCTTCATATGCTTTTCGGAACCGCCTGTTGCGGAAAATTTTTCGTCGGCCGAATACTTGCTCCAGACCTTTTCAAGAATTTCCAAAGCGTTTTGCGGCTGCCCTTTGAGGGCGCCGGAGGATGTGGCTGTACCGTTTTGCTTTGTGCAAGAGGTAAACGAGAGCAGCAAAGCTGCGGCAAGTGCAAGTGCAATAATCTTCTTCATAATACGATTTCCTTTCACATTGGGTTTTGTTTTCGTAAGAGTATCTGTAAAACGGCTGCCGGGAATAATTATATCGTTTTTCTCAGCGGAAGGCTGATTTCAAACAATGCGCCGCCGTCGTTTGACGCGGATATTGTGCCTTTGTGCAATGATACAATCTCCTTTGCGAGCGAAAGCCCGATCCCTGCTCCCCCTTTGCGGGTGCTGTAAAAGCGGTCAAAAATGTGCGGCAAAAGCTCCGGCGCAATGCCATTCCCATCGTCACGGAAACGCACGATGGCTTTCCCTCTGTCTGCCTTACATTCGATCTGTATTTCCTCTTTTGCATAACGGTCAGTATTTTCATCAATAACCTCCGCTACTTTGTTTTCATGTCCGTTGGTAGCTTCACCGCGATAGTCGTCCCCCTTTCCGAGCTTTCCTCGACCCGGATCTCACCGCCGTGCAGTGCGACGATCTCCCACACCAACGAAAGTCCCAATCCCACACCGCCGTATGCGTGAAACAACCATCTGTGAACACGCCCCGTCAGAAACAACCAAAAAATGCAAACGAAGACATTCATGCTTTGAAAAACAGGAGTATAGTCCGGAAGCTGTTCCTCCATGCGCTTTCTTATATGCTCAATGCGATAGTCCTCGGCTGCCGAATAAATTACCACATTTTCCTTTGCTTTTCCGCATCCGGAAAAAGTGAAAGCAGATACTGCGCAGAAACCTGCCAATACACCCGTTAATAACCTTTTTATTTTCATGTTTTCCCTTTTCGTTCATTTACCGATATGTTCTGCCTACCCGCAAACACTTGCCTTTTTTATTATGCCGATTTTTCAGGCATCAGCGTTCATTACATGACATTATTATAACTTTTTTGAACGTTTCAGTAAATATCAGTTAGGTGTCGAAAATGTAAAGCTTGAAAGAATGTCCCGTGAATAATTTAATCAGGGTGCAGTTTTTTCCGCACCCTGATCATTTTTTTCTTGAAATCATCGGGTAAAAAGCCTTACGTCAATATTTATAAACGCTATTTCAGTGAAGGTCTCGCACACAGCCATGACATAAATATAGCAAAAAGCACCATATTTAGCCCTTTTGCTTTCACAAATCCACTATATATAGTTTTTCTCATTGACTTTTGCAACTACATCATGTATACTGATAGTACAAGCCTTATAACTATGTACACAGTCATCAAACGAGACGGCAGAAGTACCGAGTTTAATTTAACCCGTATATCTCACGCCATTACCAAGGCATTTGACGCAACCGGTATTCCTTACAGTCCGGATGTAATCAATCTTCTTTCCCTTCAGGTAACGGCAGATTTTGCTCCTAAGGTAAAGGACGATACAATCGATGTCGAATCCATACAGGACAGTGTGGAAAAAACGCTGCAGAGAGCCGGCTACGACAAGGTTGCCAAGGCATATATCCTATACCGCAAAAACCGCGAAAAGCTCCGTAATATGAGTTCCACCATACTGGACTATAAGGGGCTTGTGGACGGCTATCTGAAGGTATCCGACTGGCGAGTAAAAGAAAATTCTACCGTCACCTATTCTGTGGGCGGACTGATTCTGTCCAATTCCGGGGCCATAACCGCAAACTATTGGCTCAGCGAGATCTACGATGAAGAAATTGCAGACGCGCACCGCAACGCCGATCTGCATCTGCATGATCTCTCCATGCTGACTGGTTACTGCGCCGGCTGGAGCTTACTGTAGGTCCTGTTTTTAGGGAAAAAGTAATACGGATCGGACGGTTCTTATCATGGATAAAACACAAACCAACCCCTTTGAGAGTGCACAGGAATTTCTTGTTATGCGAAATCTTTATGAGTCTGCCGTGAAACAGCTGGCTCTGAAATTTGAAGTGCTGAACAGCGAATTCAACATACAGTATTCACGCAGCCCCATTCATCATATTGAAAGCCGGGTAAAATCCGCACAGAGCATCATGGCAAAGCTTGCAAAGAAAGGTATTCCTTTTACCATTGCCACCGCTAAAGAAAATATCAACGATATTGCCGGTGTGCGCGTTGTCTGTAACTATATAGAAGATGTGTACCGAGTAGCCGAAATTTTTGAACGGCAGAAGGATGTGGAGATTCTCAAAAAGCAGGACTATATCAAGGAGCCGAACTACAACGGCTACCGTTCCCTGCATCTCGACATCCGTGTTCCCGTATATCTTTCGAACCGAACAGAGTATGTGGTAGCGGAGATCCAGCTTCGCACGATTGCCATGGATTTCTGGGCAAGCCTTGAGCACGACATCCGATATAAGGTGGACAAAACCAAGCTGCCCGAGGGTATTAACGAAGAAATGTTCGACTGCGCCGGAAAGATAGCGGAAATCGATCGACAGATGCAGGATATGTACCGCAGAATCAAAACGGCTGAAAAAGCCGATTAAGCCAAAACAAGAGAAACGCCTTCGGATTCCGTAATGTCCGGTTTCCGAGGGCGTAATTTTTTGATTTTATCACCTATTTTCAATCGGCACATATTCCCGAGTAGGCTTCACTCCGATATATGCCGGGCGAATGATCTTTCCGGCATTCTGCAGTTCCTCCAGACGGTGGGCGCTCCAGCCGGCAATGCGCGCCATTGCAAAGATCGGCGTATACAGTTCGCATGGTAGATCCAGCATCCGATATATAAGTCCCGAATAGAAATCCACATTCGCACTGACTCCCTTGTACATCTTCCGCTTCTTTGCAATGATCTCCGGAGCAAGCCTCGCCACCAGCGAATAAAGGGCATATTTCTCTTCATATCCCTTTTCTGTAGCAAGGGACGCAGCACAGTCCATCAGAAGCCCGGCTCTCGGGTCGGACTCGGAGTAAACGGCATGTCCGATACCGTAAATAAGTCCCGCGCGGTCAAAGGTCTCCCTGTTTAAAAGCGCCGTCAGATAGCCTGCAACGGCGTTCTTGTCCTTAGTATTGATGCTCTTTTTCATATCCTCAAACATCCGCACAACCTTTATGTTGGCGCCGCCGTGACGCGGTCCCTTCAGTGAACCGAGCGCCGCCGCAATGGCGGAATAGGTATCGGTGCCGGAGGAGGTCACGACATGCGTGGTGAAGGTGGAATTGTTGCCGCCGCCGTGCTCGGCGTGCAGCACCAGAGCAAGGTCGAGCAGCTTTGCTTCAAGCGGTGTATATTCGCCGGTGATGCGTAGCATCCGCAGAGTATTTTCCGCCGTGGAAAGCCCTTTTTCCGGTCGGTGAATTACCAGACTCTGTCCGCAGTGAAAATGCTGATAGGACTGATAGCTGTATACCGCCAGCATCGGGAATGCCGCTATCAGATGCAGACACTGCCGCAGGACATTTTCGGTGGAAATATTGTCCGGGTCATCATCATAGGTATAGAGCGCCAGCACGCAGCGGGAAAGAATGTTCATCACATCCCGCCCCGGCGCTTTCATAATCATATCCCTTACAAAGGATTTAGGCAGACTGCGAAATTCGGTCAGCATTTTTTCAAACCGCTGCAGTTCCTTTTTGTCCGGTAATGAGGAAAACAGCAGCAGATAGACGATTTCCTCAAAGCCGAAACGGTTTTCCGAGGAAAATCCCCCCACCAAATTGCAGATGTTATACCCGCGATAGTAAAGCTTACCCGGACAGGTATGAACCGTTCCGTCCGGTGCTTTTTCCTTTGCTTTTATGGTGGATATTTCGGTAAGACCGGTCACAACACCGTTGCCGCTCATATCTCTGAGCCCCCTAAACACGGCGTGTTCGGTATACATATCCGGCGTAATGCCGTTTCTCTCATCAGACAGTGCAGCAAGCCGCCGCAGATTTTCCGTTGTTTTTTTCGTATAGGTCATATCGGTTATTCCTTTCATCACATTAGACGGGTAGTCGGTATGATAAATATTAAAGCAGGCGCACAGCTCCCTTTTGTACCGGGTCTGTGCGCCTGTTGTTTTTCTGTCACTTTCTTTACGGCTTTGGCATCGATACAGTCGCACCGGTGTCATATTCAAATTTTATACGAACAAAATTGAAGTTTTGTCAATCGGTCGGTAAACCCCGTCCGGCAAAATCGTATTCCGCACGGTTGCCGTTCTGCCATTCAGCGGTGATACGGTAGACATGTTCTCCGTTTTTCAGGCTGAAAGACTAATCTCCGTCCGAACGGTCGATATTGCAGATATCCTCAACGCTGCTGCCCTTTTTAGAACATTTTACCGTCACGGTATCGAGCGGTGTGTCAAATTGCAACGAAGCTTCTGCCAGCACGGAAATGATTGCTTCGGGCAGATTGATTTCTGCCCCGATTCCGGGACCGCAGGCATTTGTATTTATCATTTGCCCGCTTCCGTCCGATATCGGCATCATCCGGTCGCAGCCGCAAAGCGCGGCGAGAAAATCGTTGTTTTCGATTTCTGCGTCCGCTTTGATCTTGATCCGAAGGGACGGAACGTCGGTTTTGGAGACAACCTCCCCTTTTATTTCAAACTCAAGGCTGTTTATCATCTCTCCGGAAAGCTCAGAACCGCGCTGAAATTGAAATATTGCCTGAAATCGGTATCTCTCGTTAGGACTCGGCTTATACTGAGCCGGAATCCAATAAGAATGATCGGCAGTGAAACCACTGTTTATGCTATAGGCTATAGATGGAAATATAAGCTCAGGCTCCGCTTCTATCCTTACCCATTTGCCGTCTTTCCGTCGGAACAGTTCATACGACGCACCGTATTGAATCGGCTTTCCGGAGCGGTTCACCCATCGCAATTCCAGAACAATGCCCGTGCCGACCTCGCGAACGTTGATAACTTCGAAACTTACTCCCGCAGAGTCGCTTTCGGCTTTCAGAAAGCGAAACTGCCCGAGCTCACGAGCCTTGTTCGGTGCCTGTCTGCCGTATCGGATATATATCACCGTCGCAAAAATGCAGGCGGCAGCGGTTATCACGGCGAGAATTAAGATCCATATGGCAGAAACTTTTCGCTTTAACATTTTTGGTCACCTCTTTTCATTAATATCGGAAGCAGAATCAGAACAAAATATCCTGCGGTGCATAAAAGATCGGTCAATGCCGGGAACAGCCTTGTGTTTTGCGCGAATACATAAAAAAACAGCCAGCCCGTCTCGAGGCAGAGAAAGACAAGCGGCATCCACCGAAGAACCGCGCCGATTGTTCCGGCTTTTCGTCCTCCCCATAACGCGGCTGCAAGCCCCGCACACAGGAGCGTTGGCGGAATGCTTTACAACAGCCAGCCGGAAATACTGTGCAGTATCATGTCAAATAACGTTTCATACGGTGTACTGCCACGATAAAAGAGCCGGAGTGACATATATACCGTCGTCACAAGAATCATAAAAAAGATATACAGTCCCGAACCGATACAGGCGACATGTCTCTTCTCACTCCACAGCACAAGAAGCGAGGTCGTGAATATCCAGAAGCCGTAAACGGATGTGCTCCAATATGCCGCCGCCCACAGTCCGTCAGACGGAAATTCAACGATGAAGGCAACCAAAAGCCCGCCGAGTATTCCGGCAGATGCTGTCAGAAGAAAATGCGCCGGACACCCGCAAAGCAGGGTTCTGCCGCAAATTGGACTTGCTTCTCTTTTTTCAAGACTGCTCTTTCCCATAGCTCTTTTTCCTTTTAATAATCAGCACAACGGCAATCACACCTCCGCCGATCAGCACAAAGCCTACAAAACCTGCAAGCAGAAAGACCGGTTTGAATGGGATCGACAGCTTTGGAGGCAGGGGATGCTCTGATTTCGACAATGTGAAGGTCAGCTCTTTCTCCGGCAAACCGGGCAGGGTCAGCTCATAGCCCTTTTCCGTCTCGGAAAAGCCGCCCTGACTGTTTTCGATCATGTAATACGGTGTGTTTACCACGATTTTCAGCTCTCCGAACTGCGCCCATGTCTTTGCGGGAGAGAGCAGATAGGTGTAGGTATAAATACTCGGTGTGTAGCCTGCGTTAATTGCCGGATACAGCGGGGCTGTTACCGTGTTTGTCAAAATCTGTCCCGGTTCCAGCGTCAGTGTATACTCGTACCACCGCATCAGTGAAAAGGCTGATCTTTCGGTGTAAATTCCGCCGTACATCCAGTTCTTTGAACCGTTGTTCAAAAACGCGACCTGCGCATTATACCAATCACTCTCCGATATGCCGGAGCTGTTGTCGTATTCCCTGAAAACAAAATCCCGGAAGGTCATCTGTTCGGAATATTTCAATGTAATATTGCCGTCAATTTTCTTTTTACACGCGCCGTTTTCATAAAGTGACCATGCGATACCGTCCTTCGGACGCTCACCGAAAATATATACGGTAATTGTGTCGCCGGTTTTTATCCAGCCGGATATTCGGAAGCCGTCTTTCAGCGTAGCCATGCCGCTCTTTTCCCCCCCACAGTACCCGTGTTTTAGTCGGCTCCTCTCGCAGAACAATGGCGGCGGTTGCGGCTTGGTTTTCGGGATTGACGCCTTCAACGGAATATTGCCGTACCCATACAGGGAGATCGGGACGGAAAAAGCTGTCCGTGATATACCCATCTGTCAGCTTCGGCATATCCTCGTCTAAAGAGAACGGTGTGCCACGAGCCTTGAGTGTATGACGTACGGCGACATCAATCGGCTCGCCGTTGACCTTAACACCGTACTTTTCGGTATCCGAAACGACGATATACTTATCGGTCGGGGAATCGTAGATATATTCCCCGTAATGAGGCAGATTGCCGAACGGAAAGACAAGCGTTGCGGTCACCGCATAGTCGGCGGGGTTGCGGAAGGTGTACTCAGCCGTGACCTTACCTGTATAGGCGAGGAATTCTTCGGAACTGTTGTAGTAATTCTTCGGGAACTCCTGCACATCAAAGGTCAGAAGCTCTTTATCCACCTCAAGCGGACAGTTCTTGTCTTTTACAAGTGCGCCGGAGCTGTCTGTTCCGCTCCAGTGACGCTGAGCGGAGTTGGCATGAGTCGGCTGAATAAATACGGCACTGAGCAACAGAACCGTAAAAACCGCTGTAATTGCCTTCCGTTTCACCTCTATCGCCCTCCCCTGCTTTCAACAAGCCGTTAACTGTACATTACTTTCCGATATCTGTGACTGTGCCGATAAATACCGGCAGCCCGGTTGCGTTGTCTGTAACGGCATAGATAAACGGACGGTCAAGCGTCACGCTGTATATATCCACTGCAACAGCGGTTTCCTTAATTTCTACAGCGGTCGCCGCACCGGCTTTTGTGCCTTTCTCGTCCACAGCGATATATGCCTTGTGGAGCACACGGCTGATGAATATATTGCCGTTGCCGGAAGATCCGAGCGCCGAAAAATCCGCTTTTTCCGCATCAAATGGCAAGGACATACCGAGCGCCTTCAGCGCGCCGCTCATTTCAATGTCATAATCATATGAAAATTTCGGTATTATCGTTTCCACGGGAACATCCTTGGCGTTTTTTATCGTGTCAATATAGGATTTCCCTGTCATGGAAGCTGCATAGTCACCGAGAGAAACACCCTCGTTCGGGAGCAGCGCCACAAAGCTGTAACCGTTCTTATACGGCTTGATAAACCCGGTTGCCTTGCCGTCGTCAAGATAGCTGTGCTCCTCCGAATACATCATCGGAACAGTTTTCTTTGTGCCGTCAAGAGCAGTGAATGTGCCGTCCCTGACCTCGTCCTTTTTATAAATATTCTCCCACTCAGCGTCGAACAGAACGGTGTTGATCAGATACATTACGGCGCTCGGGTCAAAATCATCGATGATTTTCTCTATCATGCCGTCGGTATTCTTCTTTACCCGGTTGTTGATATCCCGCAGCGTTTTTCTGTCAAACGCCGATTTATATGCCTCAGCGCCGTAGTAATCCGCGTTTTTCTGCAAAAAAGCCTTTTCCGCCGTAAATCCGTTATCCTTGAACCAAATAGAATTTGTTATATTCAGCTTTGCCGTTTTTTCGGAGGGCAGTGCCTTTATATAGGAATACAGATATTCGTTCAGCGTTTCCATGGGAATATCTCCGCCGAGCAGAGCTTCCATTTGCGCAAGAGTCTCGCCCTTCGCTCCGTTTGCCGTCATGGAGAGCGCCAGCATGACCGACAGCGGAGATATAAGGCTGTTTTTGTTGTCGTCTCGCGTTTGTTGAAAGAGCTTGATCGCAAAGTCCGTACTGCTGTTTTTGAAAGCATCATCCGCAGCCTTGCCGGAAACCAGCTTTGCCGCGATGCCTTCCATAAGATTTGCTGCCTGTACCTTTGCACCACAGCCGGAAAGATTCATCACTCCCATTGCAAGAACAGACAGGCATAAAATAACAGACATCCATCGTTTTGTTTTCATCACAATTTCCTCCGAATTATTCCGATTCATGTGCATTGTATGATGTGATCCGAATCACATCTTCACGCAATTCTTCACTGAATCCGTCAAGATCGTCATAACCGATTGCCCCCTCATTGACCAGGCGGCAAAGATCGGTGAGACGCTCCGACCTGCGCATTTCTATAAAATGCCGTAAGGCACCGACCCTGCTACGCAAAGCCGATGCCTCGTTCTCATTTGTTTGCTCGTGGGCTTTGTCGAAACTCCTTTGCCTACGGGTCTGTGTATGAAAGCTTTTCTGTTTCAGTTTGACTCCTTTTCCGCCGAGTGGGTTCCGATATATTTACCGGCTCTGCCTCTCCTCTCTGACTATATTATATTCTCAACCCGGAATAATGTCAAGGGGAAGCACTGTTTCGCGGTTTTTACATGTAAATTTTCGGTTTTTAAGGACAATGGCGGCGCAAACCGCCGCCCTGCTCCGTGTGTGTCTGCATTCGTGTTTTATTTCTGCTTTTTCTTCTTTTCGGTAACAGCTGTGCCGATAACAGCTCCGCCGCTGACAAGCAGCAGCGCAAACCACAGCATGAGGCTACTGTTGTCGCCGGTCGGGGGAGACTTTGGCAGCTTAGCCGTTACGGTGTCGGTCTTGGCGATTTCCTTGGTGCCGTCTTTGTCACTGTAATACTTTCCGCAGCCGCTGCAGTACCAATACTCGATATTGCCCTCGGCATCCTCGGTCGCCGCCTTGGCCGGAAAGTGCTTTAAGTCGGTGTGGTTCTTCGGGTCAAGCTCTCCGTAAGCCTTGCCGCAGACCTCGCATACCGCCTTGTCCCTGCAGGTTTTATTACCTCCGATGTGGTTTGTGATCACCTTTCCACAGTAATCGCAGACGTGATCCTTATCCGCATCCTCATGGTTGGAGATGATCTTTCCGCAGTAGTCGCAAACGTGGTTTTTGCCTGCGTCCTCATGGTTGGAGATCGTCTTTCCGCAATAGTTGCAGACATGGTTATTGTCCGTGTCTGCGTGATTGGAAATTATCTTTTCGCAGTAATCACAAACATGATCTTTGTCTGCGTCCTCGTGGTTGGAGATCGTCTTTCTGCAGTAGTCGCAGATATGATCTTTATCTGAGTCCTCATGGTTGGAGATCGTCTTTCCGCAGTAGTCGCAGACGTGATCTTTGTCTGCGTCCTCATGGTTGGAGATGATCTTTTTGCAAATATCGCAGATGTGATCTTTATCCGCGTCTTCGTGATTGGAGAGTATCTTCTCGCAGTAGTCGCAAATATGATCTTTGTCCGCATCCTCGTGGTTGGAGATCACTTTGCTGCAAATATCGCAGATATGGTTTTTATCCGTATCGTCGTGCAGGCAGGCATATCCGCACTCGCTGCATACACCGTTCGACCATTCATGGGCTTCGCTCGCCACGATCACAGCGCCGCAACAGCTCCATTTTTGCTCGTGAACGTAGGCGGTCCTTGTCGTCCACTCCTGCGTACCGCCCACATGGTTGGACGGATCCTTTTCTCCGTAGGACTGATGGCAGTACTCGCATATTGCCTCGGCGGTGCAGGCAGCCGTACCGCCGGTGTGCGCACCGTATCCGTCCTTTGCGGAATCGTTATTCTTCACATCACAATCGGCGTTGAGGCACTCATGCCAATGATGCGTCGCATTGTGCTGCCACGCCTGATCCCAACTGTGACCGCTCGCCTGGATCGGCTCGTTTTTTGTCGCGCCGCATTCGTCACAGGTAAATACTCTGTTGCCCTCCGTCAGGCAGGTAGACGGTACGGTCATATTGCCGCTGTTCCAAACATGAGGGTTCTCCTCGTTCCTTGCATCACAGCGGGAGCATTTCTTCCAATGAGTGTCCCCGTCATGATGCCATACGGATGCGGAGAAATCGTGCCCCAAAGCCGCGATTGTGCCGTTGCAGACCGAGCAGGCAACGGGATCCGTGCAGGAGAGCTGCGTGGTGTTGCCTGAATGGTCGCACACCGTCCATATCGCCGTCGCCTTGGCATTCTCAAGCATCGGCTTCGTATAATCAAACCCTGTCCAGCCGCTGAAAATATATCCTGTTTTGACGGGGTTTTCGGTCGGAAGCGTTGCCTTCTGTCCGCGCAAAACTCTCTGCGCATCCATCGCGCTGCCGCCGTCGGTGTCGAAGGTCAGATAACGGCATGCGCTGTCATGGATAACCGCTCCGCCGTATTTCACCCTTCCGTAATAAATGCCGCCGATCACATTGCCTCTTTTCAGATTGACCCTGCCGTTAAAGGTTCCGCCTTCTATGGTTCCGCCGTCATTGATCACAGCGCCGTCAAATATTCCGCCGAAAATGACGCCTTTATTCGTCACCTCGGCGCCGATACCGACTCTGTCCGCCGCGGTAAAGGCGCCGGTTTCTCCGATGATAAGCTCCCAGACAAATCTGCCGCCGTACATAAGCAGCTCACCGGACGACATCTTGATATCCCTGACGGCTCCCCGTGTGCTGCAGTCGGTGACTGTCAGCGTGCCGCCGTTTGCATAAAGTGTCGGTTTGTTCGTTCCGCCCGCGCTGCGGATGGTGTATCCGTTCAGGCAGATCTGCACCCCGTCGGGCATAGAATAATCGGAGTTGGATTTCAGAAGCACATTGCCCGTCAGATAGTAGTTTCCTGCCGCGATCGGGAGAGAATCCGTCTTTGCCCAAGGTGTCCACATGAGCGGATAATGCACCGTATGCCCCTCCGCCGCATTTTCTCCGCCGCAGACGCAGTGAGAGTGGATCTGACTTTCGATCACGACCTTGCGTGAATCGGTGCTGAGTGTGCTGAGATCGTCGCCGGGCTTATATGTGGTGTCCTTGCCGTTCTTGTCGGTGGCGGTGATTTTCGTAAAGCCGCTTATGGTTCCGAAGGTGGGACCGCGCATCACGATATCCTTGGACTCAAGCTCCACCAGACTGCTTTCGAAAGTCGGTTTTGCATACTTGTAGCCGGAGAATGCGTATTGATTACTTTTTGCCTTGAATATGCTGTTTTTAACGGAAAAAGTCGTGTCTACGCCGTCTAAGCATATTGTTCTTCCCACTTGCAAAACATCCGCCTCTGCATAAATCACACTGTCTGTGCATGTGGTTCCGCCTTGGCCCTGCAAAACTGCGTAGAAATTGGCAAGGTGAGCATCTAAAGACGAATAGATTCCCGCATTAATATACGAGTTTTCGATCGAGATTCTACCGGTGGCATAAACACACCCGCCCTGCTTCGCTTTCTGCACATTTCCTTGTCGGTCTTTGCCGACGATAAGATCCAGCGCCGCGTTTTTTACCTTTAAGTCGGACACACGGATCGCAACGCTGTCGCCGAAATTTTGCATGCCTCCGATCACCGTGATATCTACCGAGCAGTTACGGATTTCACATTTTCCCATTGAAATGGCATAAGCGTACTTATACCCGCCCGTCGTTCCGGGAAGCGTGACCGTCAGGCTGTCCTCACGGCTGTTTCCCTTGATGAGAAAGGAACTGCTTGAGGCGGAGATCGCATAAAGATCCTTCTTCTTATCACTTTCGTCTGCCCATTTGATCTCGTTTTTTCCTTTAAGGATCAGCGTGTCAATGCCGCTGCGGATTTCTATGGCTTTTTCTTCGGTCGTCACGCTGATGGTAGCGTTTTCGAGCGTCAGCGTTTTGGCGGACGCGTCAAAAACAACGCTGCCCGAAATGCCCTCGCCCGTAATGCTTCCGCCCGCCGCGGGCACGGCAATTCCGTTGACCTTCGCGGAGACCTCATCCGCCGCCAGCACTGCCGTCGGCACAAGGCATAGCACCATACAAAGTGTTAGCAGGATACCGAGTATTCGTTTTTTCATTTCTTGCTGCCTCCGTTTTGGAGCCTTAAACAAGACTCTTTTTCTTTTTCAGTACAATGTACAAAATCAAGCCGAGGTTACCAAGCAGCGCAAGCCCCGCAACAGAACCGATAACAATCAAAGCAGGAGAGGATGAGGATATGTTTCCGGAGCCTGCGGGGACTGCTGCATCCGCCGCCGCTTTCACACCGGTGTCCTTCTCGCCGATCCACCAGTTGCCGTTTTCGCCGATAAAGGGGGTCAGACCGTCCTTACCGTCCGCGCCGACGACCTTGCCGAGATTGACCGTCTTTCCGTCGGTATAGGTGATAACAAGCTCGCCGTACGCATTGATCTCCGCCTTGGCAATTCCGACGCCGTCCTTACCGTCTTTTCCGTCTTTACCGTCAGCGCCGCTTGCGCCGTTAGCACCGTTTGTTCCGTCCTTGCCGTTCTGCCCCGGTGCGCCGTTTTCTCCGGAATCACCCTTTTCGCCTTTATCGCCCTGTTCTCCTGTGGCTTTAACGCCGAGGGATACCCATGTCTGACCGTTGTCGTAGGAGATATACCAGAAGTTATCATCACCTATTTTAAGCTTCGGTGTTACACCGTCTTTTCCGTCCTGTCCGGGCTCCCCCTTGTCGCCCTTTTCGCCTTTATCGCCTTTGTCGCCTTTGTCGCCCTTTTCGCCTTTAAGATCCGATAAGGCGATCAGATTGTTCCAAACGGAATCATCGCTGTACTTCCACTGTACAAATCCGTTATATACCCGCAGTTCAATTTGTTTTCCGTCTGCGCCGTCATTTCCCGTCAGCTCGGCAAGTGAGACAAGATCGCGGTAAGCGTCGTCACTTTCACCCGCATATCGCCACTGGATACTGCTGCCGTTACTGCGGAATTCGATTTCTCTGCCGTCCGCTCCCGCAAAGGTTGAGAAGGTTTTGGTATTGGACAGCGCCGATACCGTTCCGTTATTTGACACTGCAGAGACCGCAAAGGTATAGGTTGTATCCGCTTCAAGGGAGGTATATGTATACGAAAGACTGTCTGAAGAAAGCGGAGCTTCGGTCACGCGCTCAAACTCTCCGTCATCCATACGCATCCAGATATGATACCCGGCATAGGGGCGTCTGAGGTCTGCCGTCGGCGCCTCCCAGGTGATTTTTGCGCTTTGATTGTCCGTTACGGATACGCCTGTAAGTGTCGGTATGGGCGGTGCGGCGCGAAGATTGGTCAATACATAACCGAACACGGGAATTTTCTGATCGCCTGCCGTCCATGTGCGCATACCGAAATCCCAGGTAAAGCCGTACTGACTGGAAACATCGTAGCCGATTCCGTAGGAGGCAAGGAGCGAACGGCGGTCGATATTGTTGACCGTGCCGCTGGCGCCGCTGCTTTCCGTTGTGGTGTAGACAGTGCCTGTTGCTTTACTGTAGCTCAAATCAATCACAAAACCCATATTGAATGCGTCTACGCCCCAAGTATTCTTCATCGAGGCGGAGAAGCCGTGCGCCATCTCAACTCCTTCGGCGTGCTCGGATGTGGTCGTCCAGTCGTTTGTGATACTGCTTGCGCCGAAGCCAAGCTCATATTTCTGCTTACTGAGCGACTCAAATTTCGAAACATAGTCAGCGGTAGCACCGGTATTCGACCAATAGGCAAACGGGTCGCCCTCGGCGTCCTCCGGCAAAACATGGCTGTTCAGTATCGGCAAAGCCTTTGCTTTACCCGCCGCAATATCCGCCTTGTAGGTTTCATTATACAGCACCGCAAACTCATCGTAATATTCACGGTCAAGCATGGTATAAACCGGCTGACCGGGGATCATCAGTGCGATGGTGTTTTTCTCGCTAAGGTCAAAATCTCCCTTTTCGGGGTCATAGAGTGAATAATAATATGTCGTTGCCGGCACACGGTACAGCACCACGGAATCATTGCCGCCGGCATTAAAGGATACGCTGTATTCCTTTGATAGGGTATCCTCGGTGCTCTTGGTAAAGTCCATGGTATATCCGAGCGTCGCCTCGTATCTCCACACTTTCAGATCGCCCTGCGCGACAATGGACGCGCCGAAGGAGGTGTTGTGTGACGACGATTTCGTGTCCGAATAGCCGGAGGAGAAGGTATATGTGGTGGAACCGTCGGAGAAATCGAGGTCATAGTCGCCGAGCTCCGCAAAATAGGGAGCCGCCTGAAGCACCGCCTGCACCTGTGCATCGGAATATCCGTAGCCCTTGCCCTCATAGCGGGCAAACAGACCGTCTTTGTTCACATCCGCCGCAAGCAGTATGCAGTTATACGGCATATCCCATGCAAGGTCGGCGTCGTGGCACAGCTTGGAAAACTCATCCTTCTCAGCTGTTACCGTATACTTACCGGCGACCGACAGCGTGCCGCTGCCGAAATCCTCGCCGTAGAAAACATCGGTGAACAGGTCGAATTTACGCGCCGAACCGCTTCCCTTTTGCCTTTCGGCGGCAAGCGCGATCACCTGCTCGCGGCCTTCCGTGTTGTGGTCAAAATTGCCGGCGATGACATCCTGATACCACCACCATCTCGCGCTTGAATTCTTTTCGCGCGCGGTGTCGCGCAGAAGATTAAGCGCGCCGTTCTGCTGAACCTCATACAGTCCGCCTGCGATCCATACCTGTTTGGGCGTACCTCTGCCGTTGATCGCAACGCTTGTCATAGCTGGCTTCGGCTTTACGCCCAGATCATTTGTTCCGTTTGCGGTATAACCGCTCATGGTGGTTTTCTGTACATTCGTTATTGACTTGTTCTGCCCGTAATAAACGGCAAAGCCCATGTTTTCGTCGTCGGTTTTCTTGTCCCAGATAAAGCCCTTCTGCTTTTCTTCCCTGACTTCACGGAAATATCCGGCAACTATGATTTCCTGCCAGCCATCGCCGTTGATGTCTCCCGCAGCGAGGTTTCCGTAGCGGATATGATCGTAGTAACGGCTGCCGTCCGCTTTTTCATCCTCGCGATTCAAGGTCATCAGGGACTTCTGATCCACTCTTTTGAGGTTTCCGTTTTCGGCTTTGTACACCGAGAGCTTTGAAACAGCCTTACGGAAGGAATCGCCGGAAATCTCCTTGTCCCTGCCGTCGATCTTATCCGGCTCGGCAATGCCTGCGTACACGATAAGCTCATCGCAGCCGTCTCGGTCGATATCCGCCGAGACAAGCGACTTCGTGATCTGGTCGCGTTCGTACAGAGTCGTGTTCCAGCCGTCGAAATAGGCATTGCCGCTGCCCTTGGATTTGACAAACGATTTTCTTGAAAGACTCTGCTCTCCGGAAATGCCGGTTCCGGCGATTCCCCACAGATCATCATTGCCGGCGTAGGTGATAACGGCGGTCATCTTGCCGTCTCCGTCATAGTCGCCGGCGGTCACATTGAAATAATGGCGGAATTCCTGGTATTCCAGCTCGCCGTAACCGGGTTTCTTGCACGCCCACATCGGAGCGTCGGCAATTTTCTGAAGATCGGAGCGCTTGTTGTTTACAAGGTTTTGTACCCAGTAGCAGATCTTCGCAGTGTTCTTGGAATTATCCATATCGCAAAGACCGACAAAGATAGCATGATCGTTTCTGCCCGTGCCGAGCGGATCGTAAGCTGTTCCGACGGCAAAGGCAACATTGTCGACCGCAGAAACCTTGTGGGCACTCGGTGTACATTCGGCAATGTTGATCCCGAAGGTCCACTTGCTGTATACCTTGGTGTGATCCTGTGCCGCCTGTCTCTCCGCATTGCGGTAGCTGTAAATTATCGGCTCATACCATGGGGTGATAGCAAAGGGCTGACCTTTCTTGGTGCCGTACGGGTTGCTTTCATCCTCTGCCCATCCGACCGGCGGGGTTGTGTCGGGTGTGAGCAGTGCGCCGTATGCACTCGAGCCGGATGCTGATACTCCCGGGTCGGCGTAGCTCATCAACGGTGAAATAGCACACATTACCATACATAGGGGGAGCAGGATACTGAGTATTCGTTTTTTCATATTTTATTACCTCCGTTTTCGTGTATATCGGTTCAGTCAAGAGCGGTGATTGTAACAGAGCCTCTGAATGAAAGCAGATAGGTTTTGTAATCACCTTGCTCCAGCGAAAATTTGAGTTCAAGATCGTTTCTCGCGCCGGTAAGGTCATATATTCTGTTGAAGCAGAGAGAATTTGATCCCCTGCCGTCTTGTTCTATCAGTGTAATATATCTGCAATAGTCATCATCGTAACCGTCAGTCATCCGAACGGAATAGTTTCCGCTATTATCATTTGTCATCGCATTAACCATGCCGCTTACACACACATTGTAGGTATATCCTTTTTTCAGCCTGAGAGTTGTTTCGGTGCACGATATAAGCCCGCCGCGGTTATGCATTTCCCGATAGTACAGGGGGACTGCACCGCCTGAAAGATGGGTTGACGGTACATACCCCGTGCCGTAAAAATACCCGGAGCTTCCGCCGTTCTGACCGGGGTCGCCCTTGTCGCCTTTGTCACCCTTATCTCCCTTGTCACCCTTTTCGCTGGGGTCACCTTTGTCGCCCTTGTCTCCCTTTTCGCCGTCAACACCGTCTGTGCCGTCAATGCCTGCGGCTTTTACACCGGTGTCAATTTCGCCGATCCACCAGTTTCCGTTCTCGCCGATAAAAGGTGTTTTACCGTCTTTTCCGTCAGAGCCGTTTTGTCCGTTTGTTCCGTCCTTGCCGTTTTTACCGTCAGCGCCGTCTCTGCCATCCGCACCTTTTAATGCGGTAAGGTCGTACAGGTTCAGCCATATTTCATCACCGGCATAACGCCATTGCAATGTGTTTTCGTTCACGCGGAACTCCGGTGTCTTTCCGTTTGCCCCGTCTGCGCCGTTCTGTCCGGCGGGGCCTGTAATATCGGCTATCGCAACAAGTTTTTGCCACTCGTCGCCCTCATAGCGCCACTGTATGTATTCTGTTGTTCTTTTTACCTCTATGTTTTTGGCGTTAATGCCGTCTTTTCCGTTGATACCGTTTATTCCGTTCTTACCGTCGGCACCGTTAGAGCCGTCTTTACCGTCTTTACCGTCTGTGCCGTCCTTGCCGTTTTCTCCGGCAGCGCCCATAAGCTCGGTAAGCGCCACAAGGTCGTGCCAATCGGTTTCATCGCTGTATTTCCACTGGATCGCCGTGCCGTTGTTCCGCACCTCCGGCAGTGCGGTGTTGGTCTTTGCCGCTTTGTTGCACCCGACAGCAAATACAATGCAAAGCGCAATGATAATGCAATAGATTCGCTTTTTCATTTCTCGTCACCTCCGTTTTGTATGGACAGGCTCAGTCAAGAGCAATAATGGTTATGTTGTACTGACTTTCGGTAAAATTGGTATTCTGGAAGAGCATATTTGTATATTGAAATGTCAAAGCAATATCCTCTTCGGCACGGTATATAGTGTTATACGACATACCAAGTCTTGCACTTTGACCGTCATCTATCATACTCACATAGGTTCGCGTCTCAAGCATCATTTCAGAACTGTTATATCCGTCAATGAGTGATGCACCGCACAACTTAAAGTTACCGTTAGCGCTGATCATAACCGTTCCGCTGAACACCATACTGTATGTGTGACCTTTTGAAAGGGTGATTGTTTTGCTTGATGAGTCATAGGAGATCAAATCTCCGCTTTCTTTTTTTACATTGAACGGAAGCGGAGTTCCCCAACTGTATACTCTGCCGTTTGCTGCAAAATATCCGGCGCATGATCCGTCTTTGCCGTCTGCACCTTTCAATGCGGATAAATCATACAGATTCAGCCAAATGGTATCGCCTGCGTATCGCCATTGCAGCTGATTGCCATTTACCCGAAATTCGGGAGTTCTACCGTCTTCGCCGTTTGTGCCGTTTTGTCCGGAGGGACCTAAAATATCTGCGAGAGCCACAAGGTTTTGCCACTCGCCGCCTTTGTAGCGCCACTGAATATATAAATCGGTCTTTTGAATTTCAATTTCCTTACCATTTGTACCGTCAATTCCGTTTATACCGTCTTTTCCGTTGGTACCCGCCGCCTTGATGCCGGTGTCGATTTCTCCGATCCACCAGTTGCCGTTTTCGCCGATAAAAGGTGTTTTACCGTCTTTGCCGTCAGAGCCGTTTTGTCCGTTTGTTCCATCATTGCCGTCGGCACCGTCTTTTCCGTTTATACCATCCCTGCCGTCAGCGCCGTCTCTGCCATCCGCACCTTTTAATGCGGTAAGGTCATACAGGTTCAGCCATATTTCATCGTCGACATAACGCCACTGCAGGATATTTTCGCTTACGCGAAATTCCGGAGTTTTTCCGTTTGCACCGTCCGTTCCGTTCTGTCCGGCGGGGCCCTCTATATCGGCTATCGCAACAAGGTTCTGCCACTCGTCGCCCTCGTAACGCCACTGTATGTAGGATTCGGCTCGCTGCACTTCTATGTTTTTGGCGTTAATGCCGTCCTTGCCGTTTTTTCCATCGGCTCCGTCTTTTCCGTTTGTACCGTC
>ERZ773178.534-NODE-534-length-46071-cov-6.366351_pt1 | contig 46071 bp, 44 predicted proteins | sample MGYA00580533_ERZ773178 | MGnify/ENA primary metagenome ERZ773178 (study PRJEB29015, sample SAMEA2737859) | human gut metagenome | biome: human gut; feature: human-associated habitat; material: faeces | place: China | collected 2012 ...
TGCGCCGTGGCTGCGCCCCATCCCGCTTCTAAAATGTGCAAAGGGCTGCAGGTCTCCCTGCAGCCACCATGCCATATTCATTTCCTCCGCAGAATGCAGCCGTTATTTATAGTGCACAAGCTCCTTCAGCTCCTCCAGTTCGTGTGTATTGTAATACTGGGGAGAAAGCAGCTCGGCACCGTCCGGAGTTGCAAGCCAAGTATTTCCAAATAGAAAGCCATCTTTATCGCTAAGGACGCTGGGGTGTAGGGTCAGTACCATGTTGGGGACGATCTCCATCTCATTCATATTGCCAATGTCCACTCCGTCACCCAAATCATGCCCCATACCATGACCGCTCCATACACCGGTCTTGCAGCCGTTTTGGGCCACTACCTTTTCCACGGCCTTGGCTACATCTGCCACGGTGTTGCCTATCTTCATCGCTTCCGCGCCGGCAGCCTCTGCTTCCTTTATTACTTCCAGAATGTGCCGTACCTCTGGCTGGCAGCCCTTGCTGAAAAAGATCGGCCGCAGCACCTGTGTCCAGTAGCCAAAGGGCCCTGCAACCTCCGCCGAATAAACGGTAGCGGTATCCCGCTCCATTCGGTAGTCAGTTGGACGGCAGATAAAAGAATGCGGATGTTGAGAGCGCACCAGCACCAAAGAATCCTCCGCGCCATGTGCCCTCAGGTAGCCTTCCCCAGCGCCTACCATCTGGCGTTCAGTAGCACCTACCTCTATCATCTTCACCACATGCTCAAAAGACTCCACCGCGATGCGGGTGGCTTCTCGGGTCAGCTCCACCTCAAATTCGGATTTCGGCTGGCGAGCCTTGGTGTAGGCATCGGTAATATCCACAATCTCAGCACCGGCATCCAATATTGCCTGCTGGATCGGCACCGGCAGCTCGGCGGTCGCGTACATTCCCACTCGGGGCTTCGTCAGCCCCAACTCGCGGATCCAACCACACACCGTTTCCACCATTGGGCCGCAGTAAATATTCTCATCCGGCAGCCAACTCAAACGGCGGGCATGGAACTGCTGTCCTACAGTGGGGATAATCAGCCGAGGCATCTCACCCGGCTTCATAAAAACAAAATCACGGCGAGTCGTTAACTGATAGCCTGAAACATACTTAGTCGCTATCTGGTAGGCCTGCTGGGCAGTCGATGTCAGTACCAGCGCGTCCACCCTAGTATCCTCTATCAGTTTATCCAGCAGCGCCACTCGTCTATCCCGTTCTGCTACATATTTCGCGTCTGTAATCATTTGTTTTTCCTCTCGTTTGTTATTTGACCAACTCTTTTAGATCCTCCCAATAGGGGGACTCCCTGTACTTATCAGTTAGGCAGCGAGCTCCACCCTCAGTGGACACATAAGTATCTGCGTACAGCACTCCCTCTCCGTTTTTATCCAGCAAACTGGGATGGAAGGTCAGAATCATATTTGGTACGATCTCCATCTTATTGGATTCTCCAATATTATACCCATCGCCCAAATCAATTCCCATGGAGTGCCCTGCCCATACACCCTTGGAAAGCCCATACTTTCGCGCTACCCTGTTGATGGCTTCATCTACATCGCAGATGAGGTTGCCGGGGCGGAATTTCTCCACACCGGCCTGGATTGCCTCCTTCACCTGGCACAGCACCTCGTAGGCCTCACGGTGGCTCCCTCTGGAAAGGAAGATAGGCCGGATGATCTGCGTCCAGTAGCCGTACACTCCGGCAATCTCCACTGAAAACACAAACAGATCGTCCTTTTCAATGCGGCGGAAGGTTGGACGGTTAATAAAGGCATGGGGGTACTCTCCTCGGGAAAGGATCAGCAGATCCTCGGCACCGTGAGCACGCAGATAGCCCTCAGCATAGCCAATGACCTCCTTTTCGGTCACGCCGGGCCGGATATATTTCACAACTTCCTCAAAGGCCGCGATCGCCAGGTCGGAAGCCTCCTGAATCAGCTGCAATTCATAGGGGGCTTTGGGTGCCTTAGCCACTACAAAAGCCTCGGTAATGTCCACAATCTCCGCCCCGGTTTCGTAAAGCGCATCCGTAAAGAACTTGGGATACTCCCCCAGTGATGGAACACCCACCCGGGGATGTTCCCCGGGCAGCGCCTCTATCCTGCGGCAGATTTCGCCCACCATATCCGGTGTGATAACCACATGGTCCGCGTCCAGAAAGGTCTTCAGTCGGGCATGGAAGCCGGCATCGGCACGCCCCAGCAGGGCAATGGGCTGTTCCCCCCGCACCATCATGGAAAACATATGCCCGCAGGGGGTCACCAGGTCGGTCATGTATTTCACATCCGCCTGATACGCCATCGCGCCGTTTCCATGGCACACCATCACAGCTAGGTCGTTTTCCTCCATCAGCCCGTTTAGGACCGCCATCCGGCGTTCCCGCTCGGCAATGTGCATTTCTCTTGTGCGTTCCATATAGGCCTGCCCCCTTTATAGCGACATTCCCAGCAGCGAAGGCAGGAATGTAATAATTCCTGGAATAAACACCATGGCTATCAGCACCGCAAGGCAAAGCCCGACCAGAATAAAGGCATGCTTTGTCATACAGTCGAAAGGCACCTTGGCAATACCGGCTGCCACAAACAGGTTAACGCCAAAGGGCGGGGTGACCATGCCAAGCGAAACGCAGATGATCATAATAATACCCAGCGTAATGGGACTTACATTAAAGGAGCGCATCACCGGCACCAGGATTGGTGTCAGTACGATCATGGCCGCGTTGACGGACATAAAGCAGCCAATGATGGTCAGCAAAATGATCAGTGCAATCAAAATACCAGCAGCGCTGCTGAAGATCCCCAGGAACCAGTCGCTCAGCATCTTGGGCACACGGTTGGTGGTAATGATCCAGTTAAAGCCGTCGGCCAGCGAGACGATCAGCATGGCAGAAGCGGCGGTAATGCCGGATTCTATAAACATCTTTACAATGTCCTTGAACTTGATTTCTTTATATACCAGCACACCCAGGATCAATCCGTAAATGACCGCAATGCCGGAAGCCTGTGTGGGGGTAAAAATACCGGAATAAATACCGCCCAGAATGATGACGGGCATGGCAATGGCAGGCAAACCGTCCGCAAAGACCTTCGCCTTATCCTTAAAGGTAGGCGCATCCACAGGGGCGGGCTTGTAGCCGTTCCTGCGGGCAATGATATAGGCATAGATCATCATGGCAAGCCCCAAAATGATACCAGGAACGATACCAGCACAGAACATGGTGCCCACTGAACACCCAGCCAGCGTAGCGTAAATGACCATGGGGATACTGGGCGGAATGATAATACCTAGGCCGCCCGCAGAGCCCATCAAAGCGCCAGCGAAGCCTACATCATAGCCGTCATTCACCATAGCAGGAATCATAAAGACACCCAAAGCCGCCACGGTAGCAGGGCCGGAGCCGGAAATGGCTGCAAAAATCATGGCGGCCAACACAGCCACAATGGCCAGGCCGCCACGGATGCGGCCGACAAACAGCCGGCAGAAATTGATCAGTCGGCGTGAAATACCACCCATGTTCATAATGCTACCCGCCAGCATAAAGAATGGGACTGCCAGCAGCGAAAGATTACTGGTGGAATCGTAGCACTGCTGCGCCGTCAGCATCAGCGAGGAAGCGCCGTGAGTCAGGTTGGTCACAATGGACGCAAAGGACATGGAAAACGCAATGGGCGTTCCCAGGAACATCGTCACCAGGAACAAAGCCAACAGCATGATTAACATTACGCAGCAACCTCCTCTTCATCCTTCTTTGTAAAGTCATGGTAGATTGTAAACAAAATACGGATCAGCACCAGGGCAAAGCAAACCGGCACAGCCAGCTCACCCACGGCGGTGGGCCACCGGGTAATGGAATACACCGACCCCAGTCTTATTTGCATGGAAACCAGCGTAATGCCGGAGGCCACCACATATCCGCTTACAAAAATGCAGATCAAATCGGTAAACAGCACAACCCATTTGGCTATCTTTTTCGGCATCTTTCTCACTAGGAACTCCACCCCCAGGTGGCTTCTGGTGCCTGCCGCTACCGAAGCGCCGGAAAGAATGCACCACACCAGCATAATGCGGTTCACCTCAGTGGTCCACATCAGGTTGGCGTGCAGCACCTTTGCGTCCAGTACTTCTATTGCCGTAACGATAAGCATAACAGTGATGGAGCCAAACAGCACTATTTTCTCCAGTATCCCTATTCCCTTATCCATGGCATCTATTATTTTTTTCATCAAAAACACCTCTGCTGTCTATAAGAATAACTGCCCGCGCACACCGTTTCGGGCGGCGGGCAGTTACCGTCTTTCAGTTATTCATGTTTTATCTCGTCAGGATATCAGTCCCAGGTTACTCCCACAGCGTCCATCCAGGTCTTCAGCACATCGGCACCGATGGTGGCCTCCATTGCCTTCCATACAGGCTTAGCCGCCTTCTGGAATTCCAGCCACTGCTCTTCGGTCAGGGTGTTCACCTTCATTCCCTTTTCATTCACCAGGAAATCATAAGCAGCGTCATTCACCTCGGGCGCCAGCTCCTTGATATCTTTGGAAGCCTCCACGGCGCATTCCTTCAGAATATCCTGCTGCTCAGTGGTCAGCTTATCCCAAAAATCTGCGTTGACCGCAAACAGCGAGAAGGACCAGATATGGTTGGTAATAGAAAGATACTCCTGCACCTCATAAAAAGCCTGGTTCTTAATGGTGTCCAAGGGATTCTCCTGGCCGTCTACCGTACCGTTCTGCAGGGACATATAGAGTTCGGCCATCGACATGGGGACAGCGGAGGCCTTAAATTCCTTCATCCAGGTCACCAAAGTGGGAACATCCAGTACGCGAAAGTTCAGACCCTCCATATCGGCAGGGGCCTGGATGGGGTGCTTACTGTTGGTAAACGCTCTCATTGCAATAGGCAGATATGCAAGACCCACAACATTATTGCTGTCACGCAGCTTATCCAGCATCATTTGACCGGCTTCACCCTGACAGGCGGCATAGGCGCTGTCGCTGTCGCGGAAGAAGAAGGGTTGATAGAACAACTGCCAAGCATCGGTATTGGGAGGGGGAACGATTGCCATATCAATGTCGCCGGACTGCAGCAGCTTAAAGGTGGTCTGGCTGTTGCGGCCGGAAAGCTCACCATTGCTGTAAATGTCAATCTCAATCGTACCACCGCTCTTCTCCGCCACCAGCTTTGCGAAGTTTTCCATGCCGATGGAGTTTGCTGTTTCGGGGGAATAGTCGTGTGCCAAGCGAATCTTAGTTACCTCTTTCTCAGCGTCACCCTGCTTGTTGGCATCGTTGCCACAGGCCGCCATGGAAAGCACCATAACCAAGGCAAGTACAAATGCTAAAACCTTTTTCATGTTTACCTCCTACATCAATTTCATTTTTTGCTCTTTTTCCGAGGACTTTTGTCCTTGTTTGTAATTATACATAAAATGAATCTCGATGTGAAACGACTCTTTGTTGTATTGTTAGTATAAAAATGTTATAATAACAAAAAGTCACCCACCGTAATGCGTATTTTAACTAATCAAATGCTCAGAATCCGTTAATATTCACCATGCTTTTCTTCAATCTGTTCAAAAACAGGAGGTCATTTTTGTGAACATCCACAGCCTTCAGTACTTCTGCAGCGTGGCAAAGCACCTCAATTTTTCCAAAGCGGCCGAAGAATGCCATATTGCCCAAACCGCCATGAGCCGCAGCATCGCCGCCATGGAAGATGAACTGGGATTTCGTCTCTTTGATCGTACCCGTCACCATGTAGAGCTGACCCCTGCCGGTGCCTACTTTCTTAAGGAAGCCGCCCAAATCGTGGAACAGTATAATTTCTCTCTCCAGTCCGGCCGGGAGATCTCCCGTTCCTCCTCCACCCGGCTAGATATCGGCTTTGGCGGCTATGATATGAATTTTGCCAGGTTTTATGTCAGCCGCTTTATGCGGCTCCACCCGGAGTGTTCCATCGTTCTGCGGGAATACCACTACGATAAGATCTTCGGCAGTCTGCTTTCCCGCACCTGCGATGTCATCTTTACCGCGCAAACCCGCATTGAAGATGAGGCCGCTGTACGGCAGGTGCTGGTCTCGCACTCTAACTATATTGTCGGTGTCGGCCTCTGTCACCCTCTCAGTCAGTACGATACCATCACGCCTGATCAGCTCAATGGTATGCGCTTCATCTGTCCCGTTGATATTAACGGCAGCTGGGAACAAGCCCGGACCCTCAACCACCTGTTTACCCATTACGGCATCAAACCCGGTTCCATCACTCGTACCAATTCCGCCATTGCCGTTACTACCATGCTGGATTTGGGCATGGGCGTTACCTTTCTCACCGAGGACATCGTGCTAGCCAACCAAAATGTCAAAAAAATCCCCCTCCTGTTCGAACAGCCCGCCACCAAATGTCATGTTGCCGCCAACCTCATTCCATCTAAGCGTCCCCTCATCGATCAGTTCATGGACTTCGTGGCACAAACGCCATTCCATGCGGATTAAGCTGCCGTCGCCCATAAACAATTGGCTGGTTAATTCGGGCCTTCATTTACACAAGTACAAGGAGCATTCCCATGATCGATTGGAAATCCATTCCCAAAATAGATGCCCATATTCACCGGCTCCCTCCCAATGTGATCGAAAACAATCGGGGAAACGGCGACCGCTTCGTTGAGTACGGCAGCGTGGATAACTACCTGCGGCTCATGGATCAGTACCATATCGAAGCCGCCTGCGTCATGCCGTTCAATGTTCCCTACATGCTCTCCATGGATTTTCAGGCCGGCTCCGTCCATGATAACCTGCTCGCCATGTGCCGGCAGGCGGAAAACCGTTTCTTCTGTTTCGCGGATATCGATATCCGCAACCCGGTCGAAACGACCTTGGAACTCCTGGAAAAGGCCCTGGAACAAAAAGAATTTCTGGGCGTAAAAATTCACCCCACCAATACCGGCTACCCCGTGGACGGTGCCTATTACGACCGTGTTTTCGCGTGGGCCGATCAAAGCCGTGTGCCGGTGGAGATCCACTCCTATCCCAGAACCCACCTCCCGGATGATGTCTGTTCCCCCCCACACATCAGGAGTGTTATCCGGAAATACCCCACCTTGCGTGTTTCCGTGGCACACGCCGGCGCGTTCCAATACGAGGAGCTCATCGGCCTCGTCCTATACTTCAACATCTCCGCCGTCTTGACCGATTGGGCCGACCAATACGGCATCGAAAAGCCAATCATATCCTAAGACAGCTGGATGTCAACCGGCTGGTATTCGCCACCGATTACCCCGATAACCGCAAGCTCACTCCGTGCGAAATCTATGACCGGTATTTCGTAATCCTCGGCAGCATGGGGCTTGCCTTTGGGGGAGCGGAAATCCCACGGATTCATCGCGTAAAGCACACTCACGCTCTAACTGCCAGTCTGAACTATCCCTTAAATATAAAAAGCAAAGGAGAACCACCATGGATTCTGTCAAGCTCGCCGTCAACGGCACCCTCATGCGGGGGCTCCCGCTGGAAAAAAACCTCCTCGATGCCGGCGCCTTCTTCCTGCGGGAAGCCGCCACTGCCCCTTGCTACCGCCTGTGGAGCATCAATGACAACAACCCCGCCATGCTGCGGGTGGATCCCGCCGACCCCCAGGCCGTCAGCGTTGCGGTGGAGGTATGGCAGGTTCCCGCCGCCGGGCTCGCCTCGGTACTCATGAAAGAGCCCGAGGGCCTCTCGGTCGGCAAGGTCACCCTCTCTGATGGCGAGGTCGTTCTCGGCGTCATCGGAGAGCCGGAACTCGTCCGCGGCCAAAAGGAGATCTCCTCTTATGGCGGCTGTCGCAGCTACATCGCCTCACTCTGATCCATCCGGCGGCGCGCCGTTTTCGGCCGCGGCTAATTTTCTCCCTGATACTATGCGCCGCCGTTCCCCTTTTGGAGAACGGCGGCTTTATTCTATCCCTCTATTGGTCCGGCTTCCTCCGCTTTTATAATGATTATCTCGCCAGTCCGGCCTGCCTTGGGATTACTCAGCAGGGCGTCCTCCACCACTTCCTCCGCCAGCTCGGCCGCCCGGCGCTCATTCTGCTCCTTGGCGTCCGCGTAGATATCCTCGGCGTTCTCCCAGACGGTGGTCACGGCATCCATCACGCAGTCCTTGGCGCGCAGCGCGGCGGCTGTTACGCCGGTGTAGACCTTCTTGGCTTCCCGGCAGCCCAGGATCTTGAGCCCGGCGGTGTCGAACAGAACACCGGCCGCAAACAATCCGATCTTCTTCATAGTCGTATACCTCCTGTCAGTCGGCACCTCGGCAGCTTCCGCCATGCTTTTCTGTGATTACCTTCGTTTGACAAGAGCACATACAGTTTTTGCGGGCATAAATACCGCCCGACATTGCGCATCGCGTTGACAGGCGCCAGCCTGCCTGCCGCTCCGCGCTTCCTCGGATGCCATTTCTCCCGCGCAAAAACTCCGTAGGACTTTTCGGCGGGGGAAAACCGGATGATGACAAGGAAGAGGACGCCGGCATACTGGCGTATGCCAAGGACGATAACGCAGTCAGCGCCGATTTCCGCTTGGGGTCCCTGCAAGGTCGTAAGACCTTGCAGGGAAAGGAGGACGCACCGCAGCGGGGAGGGCTGCCCGAAGCAAAGCGCAGGGTCAGCACGACAGGAGCGCAGGTTGCGTCCGATGCAAAAGCGTGGGTGTCCTTGTTAAGCGAAGGGAACAAAGTCCGCAATAAAGTAAACATCCCCCGGTCGGGGGATGTTTACTTACGAGATGGGAAAAGCTAGGAGCTGATAAGTCAAACGCGAACAAATGTTTCACGTGAAACATTTTTACTGGCTGTCCGCGGGGGCATTTTCCGGCGGGGTAAAGGATTCCCGAAGTTGGACCTGTGGCTCCATTTCCACATGCAAGGGGGCAGCTGGCAGCTCCCGGATGAGGCGGAGCAGCAGGGCAACGGCCTGCCGGTCCACCGTCTGCGGGATGGTGATGCAGCTGAGGGCTGGATTCAGGCAGTGGTTCATTTCCGGTTTGCGCAGCCCAATGCAGAGCACCTCGGTATCCTGTGGGACACGGATGCCGCTGCGAGCCAGGGTATACAGGCCACCTTGGGCCATGCTGTCATTCTCGTAGTAGATGACACGGGGGCGCTGGCGGAGAACGCAGTATTCCTCGGTGGCGGCGGCCCCGCCCGCAATGGTGGGCGCGGCCTGGAAGGTCCATTCCGGCTGGATGCGGATACCCAGCTGCCGGCAGGAATTGAGGAAAGCCTTGGTGCGCTGGCTGGTGCCATCATAATGGTCGCCGCCCCGGATGACCGCGCATTCCCGGTAACCCTTTTGGTGGATGAGGGCAGCGGCCTGGGAGCCGGTTTGGGCGTGGTTGACCCCGGCGGTGGAATACTTCCGGCTTTCGGCATTGATGAGGACAAGAGGGATGGAAATATCCGCATTTTCCAACTGAATGAGATCCTGCTCGCCGGCCCCGCCGATGATGACGCCATCGTAGCGGCTCTGCAGGATGGGGGAGAGCATCTCTCCCAGGCGGCCGCTGAAATAGGTTTGGATGAGCAGCTCGTAGGGGTCGGCGGGTTCCTGCTCCTGCTGGAGGATACTGTAGAAATTATACAGTCTATCGCCCAGTAGAGTGGTGCGGTGATCCAGCGGCCAGTACAGCGCGATGGTGAGACGGCGCCGGCCGGCCCGCAGCAGCTGCGCCCCGCGGTCCGGGCGGTACTGAAGCTGCTGGATAGCTTCGGCAACGCGCTGCTGGGTGGCGGGGGAGATGTGCATTTCATCCCCGCGGCCGTTGGCAACGATGGAAGCGGTGGTGAGGGAACATTGCGCCAGCGCGGCGACATCTTTGAGGGTGGACATGGGCGGGCTCCTTTCGGGGGGTCTTTCTTTTAAGTATAGGGCAGAAAACTAAAATATCAAGTAAAAAGTAATAATTTTAGTAAAATTACATTGGACTAAAGTAAAGAACTGTGGGAGCGGCATTTGTGAAAGCCGCTGAAATTAGTGGGAATGGCTTGCAAAATAGGTCAAAAGATGATTCAATAAAATTACATTAACGATTTAGCAAGCTTCTCGACACTCTAAAACGACAAAGGATGTATGCAGAGGATGCTACTACAAGGGGTAAAGAGGGCGCTCCGCAGCGGGGAGGGCTGTCCGGAATAAAGTGGAGGATCAGCCCGACAAAAGCGGAGGGGCGCCCGATATATGGCACGCAGCTTAAATAAAGCCAAGAAAAAAAGAAAGAAGGCAGAAATAGCATGGCAGAGAATATTGTATTTCAGATCCTGCGCTCCCACCTGATGGAGGGTGAGCTGACGCCAGGGACCCCCATCGCCATCCGAGTGGACCAGACCCTGGGACATGACCTGACCGGTATTATGGCGGGGCAGACCTTTTTGGCCGTGGGGGCCGACCGGGTACAGACCGAGGCCAGCGTATTTTACTGCGACCACAACACCCTGTGCGTCAGCGGAGAAAACGCGGATGATCATCTGTTCCTCAAGACCGCGGCGGCCAGATTCGGGGTGTATTTTTCCAAGCCCGGCAACGGCATCTGTCACTTTTTGCACTGCCAGCGCTTTGCCAGGCCCGGCAAGGTGATGCTGGGCGCTGACAGCCACACGCCTACCTCCGGCGCGCTGGGGATGCTGGCCATTGGCAGCGGCGGCTTGACGGTGGCAGAGGCGGCACTGGGGCAGGGCTTTAGGATGAATGTCCCCAAGGTGATGGGGGTAAGGTTGGTCGGCCGGCTGCATCCTGGCGTGACCGCCAAGGATATCGCGCTGGAGCTGCTGCGGCAGGTAAGCGTCAAGGGTGGCATTGGATACATTGTGGAATACTGCGGCGATGGAGTGAAGGAGCTTTCCATCAGCGAGCGTCAGACCATTGCCAATATGAGCATCGAGATCGGTGCGACGACCGGCATTTTCCCCAGTGATGAGCGGACGAGGGAGTTCCTAAAGGCCCAGCGGCGAGAGAGCGACTATGTGCCGCTGCAGCCGGAGGAGGGTGCAACCTACGACAAGGTGGTGGAAATCGATTTGGACCGGCTGGAGCCGCTGGTGGCGGAGCCCTCCATGCCGGATAAGGTGTGTACGGCCCGCAAGGCAGAAGGTGTGAAGCCGGGTTCGGTATTTATCGGCAGCTGTACCAATGCTTCCTATTCCGATATTGCCCGGGCGGCGTGCATCCTGAAGGGGCATAAGGTGCATAAGGATATTGACTGCACAGTGGCGCCCGGCTCCCGGCAGGTGCTGGCGCAGCTTATTAAGGACGGGGTGTTGGCGGATTTGGTGGAATCCGGCTGCCGCATCCTGGAGTGTGCCTGCGGGCCCTGCATTGGGGTGGGACAGGTGCCGCCCCATAATGGCATTTCGGTACGGACCTCCAACCGGAACTTCCCCGGCCGGTGCGGCAGCAACGATGCCTATGTTTACCTGGCCAGCCCGGAGACCGCGGCGGCCACAGCAGTGACTGGGCATATCACTGACCCGCGCGACCTGATGGATGTCAGCGTATTGGCAAAGATCCAGGAGCCGGAGGCGTATATTATCGATGATTCTTCGCTGATCGCGCCCGAAGAAACCGTCGACCGCCACGCAGTAGAGGTCATCAAGGGACCGAATATCTCCGAGCTGCCGATGCGTGGCCCGGTGCGGGAAGCCATTGATGCCGGGATTGTGCTGAAGCTGGGGGATAACATCACCACCGATGATATTATCCCGGCTGGGGCCTCCATCCTAAAGTACATCTCCAACATTCCGGAATTTGCGAAGTATACCTTCTGCTATACCGATCCGGACTTTGTGGACCGGGCCCGCCGCATGGGGCACAGCATCATCGTGGGCGGGGAGAATTACGGACAGGGTTCCAGCCGGGAGCATGCGGCCATGCTGCCGATGTGCCTGGGTGTGGAGGCGGTCATCGCCAAATCCTATGCACGGATCCATAAGGAGAACCTGTTCAATTACGGCATTTTGCCGCTGATTTTTGAAGACCCGGCGGACTATGAAAAGCTGCAGCAGGGTGACCGGCTGGTGTTGGAAAATGTGCCGGAGGGTATCCGGGCGGGACGGCTGACGGTAACCGTACCGGAGCGTGGCCTGACGCTGACGGCGGTGCTGGAGGCTTCTGACTACGATAAGAACCTGCTGCTGGAGGGCGGCGTGCTGAACCACCTGGCTAAGCTACAGAAACGCTAAGCGAAACAGAAAAGAAGCTCCCGGCCGGAAGGCTGGGAGCCTTTGTACTGCTTCATTTTGGCGCAGTATTGGGATGCTTTGATAAAGCAAGCCCCCGGCTTATGAACCGGGGGCTTTTCATTTTAACAGACTCGGTAATCGCTGGCGGCAAGGGGGATATCCCCGCCGTGTCGGCGAAAATATTCCAGCAGCAGCTCGGACATTTCGTGGGGGATCTCCCGCACGACCGGACAGCCGACATAGCAACCGTAGCCGCCGGTGCCGCTGGCACGGTAGCTGTTCAGGCAGATGGTGAATTCATCGGTATCGGCGACCAGGTGGCCATCGACCAGGAGAGAAACGACCCGCTGGCCGACTGGCCGAGAGATATCATAGGCATAGGATACCCCGGCATAGTAATCGTAATTGTAGTGCTCCACCTTGGGCTCCAGGAAGCAATCCGAGACCCGCAGGGTATTATCCTCTCCACGGGTGAAGTAAGCGGCGCTGCGCTCCATAGCCTGGCGCAGCACAGCCCCGGTGATGCGCAGCACGGTGAGGGTATTGGTATAGGGGTAGGCGATGAGGAGATCCCGACGGCGCACGACCTGCGGCAGGCCGGCCACATCATTGGCCAGGCTGGCGGCGGAAAGCTGTGCCCCGCTAACCTCCAGCTGAACGGCATTGAACAGGTCGGCCAGGCCGCTGCCCTCCGCGGCCATTTTTAGGGGAGCATCCGGCAGCAGCGGGTGGGGCAGGTGACCGACCACCTGATCCAACCAATCCTGCGCGCCATGTTCCATCTGAGCAAACTGCCGCAGCCACTGGGGATGGCAGGCTCCGCCGGCGGGGATGGTGTGGCTGGAAAGCCGCTTTTCCGTGCCGGAGACGACGGCCTCGATCCGCAAAAATTCCTGGCCGCGATCGGAGGGCTGCACCACAAAGGTGCCGGAGACCATCTGCCCGGGGACCGACATGTGCTGGTGCCCGGTAAGCAGGATATCAAAATCGAGCTCTTGACAGATGCGGTAGGCGACATTTTCGTGGGTGGAGGAAAGCACCCGGCCGGTGGTAAGATCCCGCTCGAACCCACCGTGATAGACGCAGAGGTTGAGGTCGGTTTTGCCGCGGAGCTCTTCCAGTGCCGCGGCGGCTGCTGGAATGGGATCGGAGATGGTGATGCCGGAAAGATGCTCCGGCCGTTCCCAAATGTTCACATAGTCGGTGACGATGCCGACGATACCGATGCGCAGACCGTTTTCCAGCGTATGGATGCAAGCCGGGAAGCGCACCCCCGCGCCGTCCCAGCGGATATTCTGACAGACGCAGCGGGCCCGCAGGGCGTTTAGGTAGCTTTCCAGGTAGGGCATGCCGTAGTTAAAATCGTGGTTGCCCAGTGTGACATAATCGTAGCCGCAGCAGTTCATCATCTCGGCAAAGGGGGCGGCATTTTGCAGGGTATCGTGGCAGAAGGCCCCCAAAGGGGAGCCCTGCAGCAGGTCGCCGCCATCAATGATGAGAGTGTTGCCATCGCGGGTGAAACGGCTGGCGCACTTGAACAGGCCGATGTCACGCTCCTCCCGGCTGCGGTAGTCGGTGGGGTAGATATAGGCGTGAAGATCGGAAGTGAAAAAGATGGTGAGTTTTTTACTTTCCATAGTTACCCCCGTGCCAGCCGGACGCGGATCTTGGCGGAAATGGCCTCGATGATGAGCACCAGGATGATAAGCCCCAGCAGGATGGCACCGACCTCATTCCAGCGGTAGCTGCTCATGGCAAAGATAAGCGGTGCGCCGATACCGCCGGCCCCGACAAGGCCCAGTACGGTGGCATCGCGCAGGTTCATATCAAAGCGGTAGATGATGGTGGAGGTGAAATCGGCGGTGAGCTGCGGCAGGATGCCGTAGCGGATCTTCTGGAAGGTGGTGCAGCCGGCGGCATCCAGAGATTCCAGGATGCGCTTATCCAGGTCCTCGATGCTCTCGATGAACATTTTGGAGACCATGCCGATGGAGCACAGCGACATGGTGAGCAGGCCAGCAAAGGGCCCGGGACCGGTGACGCGGATAAACATAAGCCCATAAACAAAGGCGGGAACGGTGCGGATGGCGGCAATGATCATGCGGCCGATGAGCGCAATGGGCCGGGGGACCAGGTTGCTGGCGGAGAGAAAGGAAAGCGGCAGCGAGATGACAGCGCCGACGATGGTGCCGAGAAACGCGATGCAGAAGGTTTCCAGCAGCAGGTAGGGAACGCCATTGGTGCCCAGGGTGAACAGCAGCTTGGGGGAGGGGTGGAAGATGCCGGAGAGGATATTCTTGGCGACCTCCAGCCCGTTGCCGGTGGGATTGCTGACCCGGACAGCTGAAGCGGACCACGCCAGCAGACAGGCCACAATAAAGGCGGCCAGCAGCTGCCAGATCCAGGTTTTGGGCGCGGAGGCATAGGCTTTTTGAATTTTATTCACAGCGGTACCTCCTTTTAAGTCAGGCGCTTGCGCAGGGCATGGCTGATCCCCTCGATGATAAGCACGGTGATAAAGAGGACAATGAGGATCATGCCAAGGCTGTCATATTCGCGCCAGCCGATTTTTTCATTCATGATAAGTCCCAGACCGCCGGCGCCCACATAGCCCAGAATGGAGGCATAGCGGACATTGCCCTCCAGGCAGAAGAGCGAAACGGAGAGATAGGTGGGCAGTACCTGCGGGAATACCGAGGTGACAAAGGCCCGGATACGGGTAGCGCCCAGAGCTTCCATGGCCTCGAAGGAGCCCATATCCACTGTTTCGATGACCTCGAAGAGCTGTTTGCCCACATAGGCAAAGGTAAACACGGCAATGGCACAGGTACCGGCCATGGTGCCGAGACCGAAGATATAGGTAGCGATAAGGGCGCAGACCAGTGTGGGCAGGGTGCGTACCAGGCTGAGGAACAGCCGGACGATGGAAACCACAATGCGGTTGGTGACGATATTGCTGGCGGCGGCGATGGCAAAGGGAACGGCCAACACCGCGCCGATGAAGGAGCCGAGGAAGGACATCTTGATGGTATCCCACAGGGGAGTCCAGATCTTGGAGAGATAGGCGGTATTGGGCGGGAACATGGCCACCAGAATATCAAAGAACTTGCTGCCCTTTTTTACGAGGACGGTGAAATTGAAGCCGGTGATATGGACAGAAACCGCCCCCAGCAGCAGGATGATGAGGAGCACGAGCCATGCACGGCTGCGCTTTTCCTCCACCACAGCGCCGCTGGGCAGAGTGTAACGGCGGGGCTTAAAGATACGGTCGTAAAGGCTCATGCGGTCGCCTCCGTTTCGGCATCATCCCCGTAGATGGCATTCAGGACGGCCTGATCCACCTGCTTGGAGGGGCCATCGTAGACGATGCGCCCGGCCCGGATGCCAATGATGCGGTCGGCGTACTCAATAGCGAGCTCCACATGGTGGATATTGAGCAGAATGGAGATGCCCATTTCCTTATTGATGCGGACAAAATCCTGCATGACCTGACGGGCGGTGACAGGATCCAGCGCGGCGACCGGTTCATCGGCCAGGATGATCTGCGGGTCTTGGGTGAGGGTGCGGGCCAATGCCACACGCTGCTGCTGGCCGCCGGAGAGCTGGTCGGCACGGATGTAGGCCTTATCCAGGATGCCGACCTTATCGAGGGACTCCAGGGCCTTCATTTTATCCTCCCGGCGGAAAATACCCAGCAGTACCCGCCAGAATGGCATATCCGGTACGCAGGCGGAGAGAACATTTTTGATGACGGTGGTGCGGGTGACCAGATTGAAAGACTGGAACACCATGCCGATGCCCCGGCGGAAGCGGCGCAGGCTTTTGCCGGAAAGGGTGCTGACATTGATGCCATTTACCATAAGGGTGCCGGAGGTGATGCGGTGCATCCGGTTGACGGAGCGCAGCAGGGTGGATTTACCGGCACCGGAACGGCCGATGATGGCGACAAATTCACCATCCTGGATGGTCAGGTTTACATCGTCCAGCCCCACGGTGCCATTGGGGTATACCTTGGATACATGGTCAAATTGAATCATACGGTCTCCTCTTCTGCGGTTAGAATACGGGTCTCATTCATAAACCGGGATACACACGCTGGGGGATGTATTCCGGTTTGGGAACGAGAATGGGGAGGACCGCACAGAGGAAAGCAGTAATCTGTGCATGTCCTCCCCGCATATGGGATGGAAATGAGAAACCGAAAGGTTAGTTGGCGGCGCTCAGCTCCTGGATGAGCTTCTGAGCGGCGCGCTCGCTGTCATAATCGGAAGGCTGGGCCTTCTGATAGCCATTGTGGCTGTAGATAGCGATAACTTCCTTGCCGGCATCGGTATTGCCGATATTGATGAAAGCGTTCTGCAGAGCGGCGATGAACTCATCGGTCATGATCTCGGAGTTCTTGCTGACGGAGATGGTGTCATTGTAGATGGGGGCGGTAACACCGATGACGCCGGTCTCCTCCCAGATGGAAGCCTCACGGCTGAACTCGGTGTTCCAACGCTCGGCATAGTCGCGGCGGGCATCGGCATAGGTCACCAGGACATCGACCTGACCGGAAGCCAGACGAGCAAAGGCGCTGGCATAGGAATCGGACTGAACGGCACTGGCGAGATCAGAGATGCCCTTGCCGTAGTGATCCTGCAGCCACAGGGCGGGATAGATGTAACCGGCGGGGGAAGAGGTGCCCATGACGCTCCAGTTGGCGCTGTTCAGGTCTTCCCAAGTCAGCTCTTCGCCGTTATTAACCTTGGCGAGCAGCTCCTGACCCTTATCGGAGGGGCCGGCGATCATGAGAGCACGATAGGAAACAGCCTGCTTTTCGGAAGCTTCGGTGGGCTGGCCATCGTTCCAATCCTTGGCGTTATCGGAATCCTTGCTGAGGCCGTTACGGGTGGCAGTGAGGATGACCTCGGCGCCGTCATCGTACAGAACATAGGTGCCGCCGGGGATGAGGCCAACATCGATGGTGCCGGCTTCCAAACCTTCGCCGACTGCCTCGTAGGTGGTGCCGACGGTGATTTCAACTTCGCCGACCTCGTAGCCTTCTTTGGCCAGCTTTTCCTTGAGCATTGCCTTCAGGGGCTCGGTGACGGTGATGATCTCGGCGGGCTCACGGGAAGGAACGAAAGCGACCTTGAGGGTTTCGATCTTCTTGGTATCCGTGTCATTGCCGGGGGTGGTGTTGTTGCCGCAGCCGACCATCATGCTGAGGATCATGACGACTACCAGCAAAAACGCAAACAGCTTTTTCATTTGTTTTTCCTCCATAATGATTCTTCATTATCCTTTTTGCCCGCGGTGTGCGGGCAACTGGCGGTGCAGCAAACTGGGCAGCCTGCTACACTATCTAAAGTATAACATGCTGCCCCGCGAAATTTTTTTCTGTTTTCGTAAAAAAAGTATTATCTTACGGCCGGCGGTCACGGTCAAAGTAGATGGCGATGAGATCCTCAAAGGCCAGAATAACATGGCCAAAGAAGGGATTGGGAAGGCTGCCGACCAGCGTCTGTTTGGAGCCGTCAATGACAAAAACAATATCGGCAAGCCGGGCCAGGGCGGAATCCCCGCGCTTGGTAAAGGCCATGATCTTGTGACCGTGCTGCTGGGCATGACGCACATCATTAAGCACCGGCTCGGTCTCACCGCTTTGGCTGACGGCAAACATCACCGAGGGTTCGCTGCCGCCGGGCAGGTGATGAGCATCCTGGAAGAGCATATAATCGTAGAAATGGACATTATTGAACACCATAAAGCCGCAGATGGAAAGCCGCTGCGCGATGTAGGAGCCGACGATATTGGAGAAACCGGCACCGGTGGTGAACATCTTTTCCTGGCGGGAGGCTTTGAGCAACCCACAGAAATCATCGATGAGGGTATCAGAATAGTTATCAATGAGATTTTTGAGATTTTCGGCATTGCGGCGTTCATCCCGGCCATTCAGCTGACGGCTGAGATAATAATACAGCTCGCTGTACCCCTCAAAGCCCAGCCGCTTGCACATTTTTACGATGGTGGCGGTGGAGACAAAATTTTCGGTGGCGACCTGCTGAATGCCGACCCGTTTTTCCCCGCGTTCCAGGTGCGCGGCTATACTGGTGATGATCTTCTGCTCGTCTTCCGAAAGCAGATTGGTAAGTAAGAAATAATTATCGCCCATGCGCTGGCATCCTTTCCACGGTTGATTTTATACATTATAACACCTTGTTCGGCAGAGTTCTACCGGTATATTGTAAAATTGAACGGTGTAAAGGGGGTAAAATCCCATGAACTTTATGTGAATTTTACGGATGAGGGCTTGCCTTAAAGTTAGCTTTAGGTTGTAAAATACAATTATATTAGACTCTCCCAAAAGGAGCAAGGCGATGAAAACCCCAAGATGAAATATAGGATAGCGGCGTTGACATTGGTGCTGATGCTGCTGGTACTGGTTTGGGAACGGCAACCGTACCGCTTCCTGGTCCGGGGTCAATTATTTTGTGAGCTATGTGCAGGCGAATACCGGCAGCGGGCTGGTGGGCGACGCGGCGGCCCCCTACTACACAGGGGAACCGGGGGATGTTATCGCCATGGGCAACGACCACTTCCGCCACATTGTGATGATAAGCGAAGTGCTGACGGATGAAAGCGGCAATACCGTGGATTATCTCATTTGCTCTAATACCGGTGATCTGTGTGACTTCCCGGCTGGGGCGTACTTTTACACCTATCAGCAGCTTATCAAAATCCATGGCTGGAACTGAATATCGCTAGGGCTTCCGTTTTACCAAACGGGAGCCTTTTGCGTGCCGGGCGATTCTTTACATTCCGGGCAGTCAATGCTATAATTATCTTTTAACGATAGACTGGAAAGGAGACGGCGCTGTATGGGACTTCCCGCCCGTTTGGTACGCTCGCAGCTCAATTTTTTTAAGCCTTTTGTGGCAAATTGCTCGCTGGAGGTGACCCGTAAGGGACAGGATAAATTGGGCGAGCTAATGGAAGCGATCCACAAAAAAGATGTCATTGTGAGGGATTATTCGTTTGAGCGCTTTGAAGGCGCCTGGCTGATCCCGCGGGATGAGCGCCGCAGCGGGGTGATCCTGTACCTGCATGGCGGCGGCTATACCTGCGGCGACCTGGACTACGCTAAGGGCTTCGGCGCGACGCTGGCTGATGAATGCGGGATCAGAGTATTCTGCGCCGCCTACCGCCTGGCCCCGGAAAGCCCCTACCCAGCCGCTGTGGAGGATGCCCTGGAGGCCTACCGCTACCTGCTGGAGAAAGGCTATGCGCCGGAGCAGATTGTGCTGTGCGGGGAAAGCGCCGGAGGCGGGCTCATTTGCGCGCTGTGCCTGCGGCTGAAGGAGATGAACATGGCGATGCCCGCGGGGCTCATTGCCATTTCGCCCTGGACGGATCTGACCTGCTCCGGGAAAACCTATGAGGAAAACCGCGAAGCGGACCCATCCTTGACCGAAGAGCTGCTGCGCTTTTATGCCGATTGTTACACCGGTGGGCTGACCTCCAAGGAGGAGCCACTGGTTTCGCCGCTCTTCGGTGATCTGACCGGTTTTCCGCCAGTGCTGCTTTTTGTGGGCGGGGATGAGATATTGCTGGATGATACCCGCCGACTGCACCAAAAGCTGTTGGATGCCGGCTGCGAGAGTAAAATGATCATAGCGCCGGAACGCTGGCATGCCTATGTGCTGTATTACCTCAATGAGAATATGTCCGACTTTGAGGAGATGGGCAAGTTCCTAAACCGGGTGATGGGCGGGGAACGCAAGCTGCGCTGGATGCAGCTGGATAACGCCGCGAAAATCTATCCTGCCGCCCGCCGCCGTAACTGGAACAACCTGTTTCGGCTCTCGGCTACCCTTACTGAAATAGTGGATGTGCCGACCCTGCAAACCGCGCTGGATGTGACTGTACGGCGGTTTCCCTCTATTGCTGTTCGGCTGCGCCGGGGAATGTTCTGGTACTATCTGGAGCAGATCCCGGCGGCGCCGGCCATCCAGCCGGAAAAGAGCTATCCATTGGTGCATATGCCCTTCGATGATATCCGCAAGTGCGCGTTCCGGGTGCTGGTGTACCGGGACCGCATTGCGGTGGAATTTTTCCATGCGCTGACCGATGGCACCGGGGGGACCATCTTCCTAAAGACGCTGCTGGCGGAGTACCTGTGCCGCCGGTATGGGGTAGAAATCCCGGCGACTGATGGCGTGCTGCGCCGTCTGGACCCGCCCCGTGAGGAGGAGCTGGAGGACAGCTTCCAGAAGTATGCGGGCCGGGTGGAGGCAAGCCGCAAGGAAGCGACCGCCTACCACCTGAGTGGGACACCGGAACCGGATGGCTACCTGGACCTGACCACGCTGATGGTGCCAGCCGCCGAACTGAAAGCAAAGGCCAAGGAATACGGTGTGACGGTAACGGAGCTGCTGTGCGCCGCCATGATGAAGGCGATTCTGAACCTGCAGGCTAAAAAAGTACCGAGCCGCCGGCGCCGTCGTCCGGTAAAGGTGCTGGTGCCGGTAAACCTGCGCGGGCTATTCCCCAGCCAGTCGCTGCGGAATTTTGCCCAGTATGTTACACCGGAGGCGGATTCCCGCCTGGGGGATTACACCCTGGAGGAGCTGTGCCGCATTGTACATCATCGCATGGGGCTGGAGGTCACCCGTAAGAATATGAGTGCCCGCATTGCCACCAATGTAAACAGTGAGCGCATTCCCATCCTCAAGGTGATGCCCCTGTTTATCAAAAATTTTGCGATGAAGATGGTATTTGATACCGTAGGCGAGTGCAAGAGCTGCCTGTGCATGTCCAATCTGGGTGTGGTACAGGTGCCGGATGCCATGCGGCCGTATATCCGCCGGATGGATTTTATCATTGGTGTGCAGGCCAAGGCACCGCACAACTGTGGGATCATTACCTGGGGCGATACAGTTTATATCAATATGATCCGCAATATCCGGGAGCCGGAGCTGGAGCGGCATTTCTATGAGGTGCTGCACTGGATGGGCCTGCCGGTAAAGGCGGAAAGCAACGGGCGCTGAAGGCGCCAAGGGGGGAACAGCTATGTATTGTGTTAAATGCGGTGTGGAGCTGGGCGACAGTGAGAAAAAATGCCCGCTGTGCGGCACCACGGTCTTTCACCCGGAGATGGAGCCGCCCAAAGGGGACGGGCCTTACCCGCCGGAGGAACACATCCGCAAGGAAGTGAGCCGCAGCGGCGCACTCTTTGTAGTGACGGTGCTGACGGTACTGCCTATTGTTATCTGCCTGCTGTGCGATTGGCGTATCAATGGCGGAATCGTATGGTCGGGTTATGTGACGGGTGCGCTGCTGATGTGCTACATCGTTATCGTACTGCCGCTGTGGTTCCGCAGGGGGAATCCCGTTATTTTTGTCCCGGTCGATTTTGTGGCGCTGGGGGTTTACCTGCTGTATATCGATCTGGCCACCGGTGGGCGTTGGTTCCTTTCCTTTGCATTTCCGGTGGTGGGGGCGGCAGGTATTATTGTCACGGCAATGGTCATCCTGCTGCGCTACCTGCACGGTGGACACCTGTTTGTATTCGGTGGGGCGTTTATTCTTTCCGGCGGGCTGATGGTGCTGGTGGAATTTCTTATCAACCTGACCTTTAAGCTCCATGACGCTCTGCTGTGGTCCATTTACCCGCTGGCGGCCGGCATCATTTTAGGGCTGACGCTCATTATTATCGGCTGCTGCCGCCCACTGCGGGAATCACTGCAGAAAAAGTTTTTCCTGTAAGCCATAAAGCAGCACAGTGCCTAAAAAGGGCAGGAGGGATCCTATGAATCTTCAGCACATGAAATATGCCGTGGCTGTGGCGGAGACCGGCTCCATCAATAAAGCGGCGGACCGCTTGTTTGTGGGCCAGTCCAATCTCAGCCGGGCCATCAAGGAGCTGGAAAACAGCCTGGGTGTTGCTATCTTTGAGCGCAGCGCCCACGGGATGGAGCTGACCCCGGAGGGCGGGGTGTTTCTGCGGTATGCCAAGGCGATCCTGCAGCAGGTGGATGAGGTGGAGCATATGTTTACCGAAGGCTCCGCCAAGAAAAAGCACTTTTCCATCTCGGTGCCGCGCTCCAGCTATATCTCGGAGGCCTTTGCCCGTTTTTCCTGCGAGCTTTCCGCCGATGAGGAGTTTGAAGTCTTCTACAAGGAAACCAACGCTATGCGTACCCTGAAGAATGTTCTTCAGGACGACTATAAGCTGGGCATCCTGCGGTATGCCGAAAACTACGACCGCTACTATAAGGAATTGGTGGAAGAAAAGGGTCTGCGGTGTGAGCTGGTGGCGGAATTCCGCTATGCCCTGCTGATGAGCAAGGACTGCCCGCTGGCGCAGCAGGAGAGCATTACCTATGAGGACTTGAAAAACTATATCCGCGTGGCCTATGCCGATCCGTATGTCCCCTCGCTGCCGGCTTCCGAAGTGCGGCGGGAAGAGCTGCCGGATGATATCAACCGGCGCATCTATGTCTTTGAGCGGGCCAGCCGCTTTGAACTGCTTTCCCGCAATCCGCAGGCTTTTATGTGGGTTTCACCGGTTTCGCAGGAACTGCTGGAGAGGTATTCGCTGGTACATCGCCCCTGTGTGGATAGCCGCCGCCGGTATAAGGATGTGCTCATCTACCGGCAGGACTACACACTATCTCCATTGGATAAGCAGTTCATCGCGCAGCTTATTGCTACCAAGCGGGAGCTGCCGGATAATTGGGATCAGTAAGGGCCCCCCTGCCCTTATTGCCGGAAGGTATTTGATGTATAAAGTGATTGAACGGAAGGCGTCTGCTGTGACAGGCGCTTTTTGTATACAATTTTCGCCTGCGGTATATCGATAAAAGCAATACCGATATTACAGAAAAGCAATTCCCATGGCGAATGGGATGTGATAGAATAGCCTTGGAAAGGTACCGCTTATTATCGATATCACATCAACGGATTGACAAGAAGGGAAAGAATACTATGAATACCAAAGAGATCAAAAGAGCCACGATAGGCCGCCTGCCGCAATATCTGCGGTATATCAGCTCCCTGCCGCAGGAGATTACGACCGTTTCCGCTACCGGCATTGCCAAGGCGCTGGACCTGGGCGAGGTGCAGGTGCGAAAGGACCTGGGCGCCGTATGCGGCGCGGGGCGCCCCCGTGTGGGCTACGACCGTGCTGAGCTGACCGCCTGCCTGGAGGACTGCCTGGGCGGCCGCCCGGTGGCAGCGGTAATAGTGGGGGCAGGCAAGCTGGGCCGCGCACTGCTGGATTACGCCGGTTTTTCGGAATATGGTACCAACATCCTGGCGGCATTTGATTTGAATGTCCCGGCAGAGGGCGACCGCAGTGAGCTGAAGCCGGTGCTGCCTATGTCGGCGCTGGCGGATTTCTGCGCCGCGAATCATGTGAGCATCGGCATTGTTACGGTGCCTAAGGAAGCCGCGCAGGCGGTGACCGATGTCTTGTACCGCAGCGGCGTGCGGGCATTCTGGTGCTTTGCACCCTGCCGGCTGCAGCTCCCGCCCGATGCTGTCATCCAGTACGAGAATCTGGCGCTTTCTTTGGCGCACCTGAAGGCACGCCTGTAACCGGAAGGAGGTCGAGCGATGAATCTGGATCGTATCATTTCGGTGCAGAACAGCATCACCGTTTTTCGGGATGGCGACCGCTGCCTAAAGGTTTTTAATGAGGACTGCGCCAAGGCGGATGTCATCAATGAGGCGCTGAACCAGGCCCGAATGGAGGAAACGACCGTCACTGTCCCCAAAATTCTGGAGGTGACCGAGGTAAATGGCAAGTGGGCCATTGTTTCGGAGTACATCAAGGGTGAAAATCTGGAACAGTTGATGGAGCGCTATCCCGAAAAGGCGGGGGAGTATATGGAACTTTTCGCCTCTCTGCACTGCCACATCCACCAGCAGTCCTGCCCCATGTTCAAAAAGCTCAAGGATGAGCTTCAGCGCAATATCAACAGCTCGGAGCTTTCCGCCACCGACCGGTATGACCTTTATTCCCGGCTGGAGCGGATCCCAAAATATAACGAGGTCTGCCACGGCAACTTTGTGCCGTCCAAGGTCATCATCAGCGCCGCGACAGGAGAACCATATATCATCGATTGGTTCCATGCCACGCAGGGCAATGCCGCCGCAGATGCCGCATTGACCTATTTGCTGCTGCGGATGCGCGGCCGCAGGGAGGAAGCCGAGCAGTACCTTGCCTTGTTCTGTGAAAAAAGCGGAATCGAACCGCATTATATCCGCCGCTGGATGCCGCTGGTGGCGGCTTCCCAAACGGTAGTAGCCAATGCCCGCAGCCGTGCCGTGCTGCAGCGGTGGATCGATGACCCCGCAGGGGTGCAAGAGATGGAAACAGAGGTGAATGAAGCATGAAAGTTACAGTTTGTATCGGGTCTTCCTGTCATGTGCGCGGCTCCCGCCAGGTGGTGGAGCAGCTGCAGGATCTCATCCGGGATCATAACCTCAGCGATGAGGTGGAGCTGTGCGGGTCCTTTTGCATGGGCCAGTGCCAGCTGGGTGTCTGCGTAAAGGTGGATGATGAGTTCTGCTCCGTCACGCCGGAGGGCACCCGCGCGTTCTTTGAGGAAAAGGTGCTGAAGCCCCTGAATAAGCAATAAACCGCCGCGGCGGGGAGGAAGCTTCTATGGAATGTCTAACCCTGAAAAAAGCCAATTGCAAAAACTGCTATAAATGCATCCGCCACTGCCCGGTCAAGGCTATTCGCTTTTCCGGCAACCAGGCGTATATTATCCAGGATGAATGCATCATGTGCGGGCAGTGCTTTGTGGTCTGCCCGCAGGATGCCAAGCAGATCGTCAGCGAGGTAGGCAAGGTGCGGGTAATGCTGCAAAGCGGCGCGCCGGTGGTGGCCAGCCTGGCCCCCTCCTTCATTGCCAATTACGCCGACAGCGGCATAGAGGAGATGCGGGAGGCCTTGAAAAAGCTGGGCTTCTATGATGCAGAGGAAACGGCCCTGGGCGCTACTATGGTCAAGCGGGAATACGACCGCATGGTGGCAGAGGAAAACCGGGATATTATCATTTCCTCCTGCTGCCCATCAGTCAATTTGCTTATCCGCCGGTATTACCCGGCGCTGCTGGGATATTTGGCACCAGTTATGTCCCCTATGCAGGCCCACTGTGCCGATATCAAGCGCCGCATTCCCGGCGCTAAAACCGTATTCATTGGACCTTGTGTGGCCAAAAAAGAAGAAGCCCAGGAATGCGGCGAAGTGGATGCCGTACTGACCTTTGATGAGCTGACCGAATGGCTAAACCAGGAGAATATCACTGTGCAGCCGGCCAGCGAACTGAAAAAGGGCGGCCGGGCGAGGCTGTTCCCCACGGCAGGGGGTATTCTGCGCTGCATGGAAAAGCCCAACGCAGGCTATACCTACATGGCGGTGGATGGTGCCCAAAACTGTCTGGAGGTGCTGGAGGATCTGCTGCATGGCGGGCTGCACCGCTGCTTTATTGAAATGTCGGTGTGTACCGGCAGCTGTGTGGGCGGGCCGGTCATGGAAAAATTCCATCGTTCCCCGGTGCGGGATTACCAGGCGGTGGACCGTGTGACCGGGCAGCAGGACTTTGACCTGCCCCAGCCTTCCTCAGCCCAATTGAGCCAGAAACGCCTGCCGCTCATCAAGGAGCGCCATCTGCCATCAGAGCGGGAGCTTGCCGATATCCTGCGTCAGATGGGTAAAAAGAAGCCGGAGCAGGAGCTGAACTGCGGCTCCTGCGGCTACAATACCTGCCGAGAAAAGGCCATTGCCGTTTATCAGGGCAAGGCGGAAATCTCCATGTGCCTGCCGTATCTGAAAGAGCGGGCCGAGAGCTTTACCGGAAATATCGTCAATAATTCACCGAATGGCTTTATCCTGCTCAATGAAAAGCTGGAGATCCAGCAGATCAACCGGGCGGCGCTGCAGATGATGAATCTCTCCTCGCCCTCCGATGTGCTGGGGGAGCCGGTCGTCCGTGTGCTGGATCCGGGGGATTTCTTTACCGTATTGGAAAGTGGGCAGAGCATCGAGAAAAAGCGCATTTATCTTTCGGAATACGACCGCTATGCTGAGGAGACCATCATCCCGGATCACGAGTTCCATCAGATCATTTGTATCCTGCGGGATGTGACCGAGGAGGAACGGGTTCGCCGGCAAAAGGAAGAGCTCAGCCGGCAGACTGCCGAGATTGCGGATGGTGTGGTGGCCAAGCAGATGCGCATTGTACAGGAGATCGCTTCTCTGCTGGGGGAGACCGCAGCCGAGACAAAGATAGCGCTGTATAAACTGAAAGGGTCGGTATCCGATGAATGATTTGTGCGTAGAGATCGGCTACAACAGCATAAACCATGTGGGGGAGGAGCTGTGCGGCGACCATGTGGAGGCGGTAGGGCAGGGGGAGGATTCCTCAGTCCTGGTGCTGGCCGATGGCCTGGGCAGCGGGGTTAAGGCTAATATTCTTTCCATTCTTACCTCCCGCATTATCTCCACCATGATAGCAGAGGGACTGCCGCTGGAAGAGTGCGTAAAAGCCATAGCCGCCACCCTACCCATCTGCTCGGTGCGAAAGGTGGCCTATTCCACCTTTACCATCATTCGCCTTATCAATAATGAGGTGGCGGAGATTATCTGCTACGATAATCCCCCGGTCATCCTTATCCGGAACGGTGTACCCACCGATCTGCCAGGCCGGGATATGATCGTGGGGGGAGATAAAAAAGTACATAAATCCGAGCTGCGCCTGCAGGAAGGAGATATCCTGGTGGCGGTGAGCGATGGCTGCCCCCACGCCGGTATTGGGGTGGCATATAACTTTGGCTGGCAGCTAAAGGACATTGCTGACTTTATAGCGACCGCTTCGGTGGCCGGTTACAATGCCAAGACGCTTTCCACCATGCTGGTGGAGGAGTGTGACCGCTTGTATGGCGGCAAACCAGGCGATGATGCCACCGCCTGCGTGGTGCGGGTGCGCCGCCGCGCACCGGTCAATATTCTGTTTGGCCCGCCCCGCAACCGGGATGACGACGCCCGCATGATGACGCTGTTCTTTTCCAAGGGCGGCAAGCGCATTATCTGCGGCGGCACCACGGCATCCATTGCTTCGCAGTATCTGGGGTCGCCCATCACCACCGAACTGCACTACCAGAGCAGCGGCCTGCCGCCCATTGCCCATATGGAGGGCGTGGACCTGGTGACAGAGGGCATTATCACCATCAGCCGGGTCATTGAGTACGCCAAGGATGTGCTGGATCAGAACGAACGCCATGAGGAATGGGGCTATGGTCACGATGGCGCCTGCCTCATCAGCCGGATGCTGTTTGAGGAAGCGACGGATGTCAATTTCTTCGTTGGCCGGGCGGTAAACCCCGCCCATCAGGATCCCAACCTGCCCATCAGCTTCAATATCAAAATGAAGCTGGTGGAGGAGCTCTCCGAGCTGCTGCATAAAATGGGCAAGAGGGTCAAGGTCATGTATTTCTAAAAAATAAGGGGGAGCCCATGAGAAAGTTTGATACCAAGGTGCAATACCTGAAATACAAGGTGCTGCGGGAGGTGGCCCGGCAGGCCTGGAATGATACCCTGCTGGATAATGTCATGTCCATTCCGCGGGAGCTGGCGCCCCGCAATGCCGAGACCATCTACTGCTGTGTCTACAAGGAGCGTGCCATCCTGAGCGAACGGGTACGCATGGCCATGGGCGGCAATAAGCAGAACCCCAATGTCATCGAGGTCATTGATATCGCCTGCGATGAGTGTCCCATGGGCGGCTATGAGGTCACCAATTCCTGCCGCGGCTGCCTAGCCCGTCGGTGCGAGGATGCCTGCCCCAAGGGAGCCATCACCTTCCACAACCATGTGGCGCACATCGATAAGGCCAAGTGTGTGGACTGCGGTGCCTGTGCCCGGGTCTGCCCTTATTCCGCCATTGTAGACCGCAAGCGTCCCTGCGAGAACGCCTGCAAGATCAAGGCCATCACCATGAATGAGAATAAGGCCGCCGCTATTGATAACAATACCTGCATTTCCTGCGGTGCCTGCGTCTATCAGTGCCCCTTTGGCGCCATCACCGATAAATCCTATATCCTCAATGTCATTGATATGATAAAAAAGAGCGGGGACAATGAGAAATACCATGTCTATGCGGTTATTGCCCCCTCCATCTCCAGCCAATTCACCTACGCCAAGCTGGGGCAGGTTGTCACCGGGCTGCATCGGTTGGGGTTTTACTCGGTGGCGGAGGCCGCCCTGGGTGCCGATATGGTGGCCGATGCCGAAAGCCGCGAACTGGTGGAAAAGGGCTTTCTGACCAGCTCCTGCTGCCCCGGATTTGTCAGCTATATTGAAAAGGCCTTCCCGGAATTGAAACCTTATATCTCTCACAATCTCTCCCCCATGGCCACCATTGCCCGCTATCTGAAGGAGCATGATGCAACGGCCAAGGTTGTCTTTATCGGTCCCTGCACGGCCAAAAAGGGGGAGGCCGCCAAGCAGGAAGTCCGCCCCTATGTGGATGCCGCAATGACCTTTGAGGAGTTACAGGCGCTTTTTGACAGCCGGGAAATCGATATCACTGCGCTGGAGGAAGGAATGCTGGATGAGGCCTCCTACTTTGGACGCATTTTTGCCCGCTGCGGCGGTTTGGCGGAAGCGGTGGCCCAAGGGATCAAGGAGCATGGCCACACCGATTTTGAGCTGAAAGCAACCTCCTGTGACGGTATTGAACAGTGTCGCATTGCCCTGTTCAAGAAGAGCAAAAAGCTGCTGGATGCCAATTTCATTGAAGGAATGGCCTGCACCGGTGGGTGCATCGGTGGGGCAGGATGCCTGACCCACGGCCCCCGCAGCCGTGCCGAGGTAGATAAATACGGGATGGAAGCCAACGATAAAACCATTACCGAGGCGTTGGCAGCTCTGGAGCCTAAGCCCTAAACATAAAACTGAAACAGTGCGTACCGCAGGCTGGCAGTGCGCACTGTTTTAGGTTTGTACAGGGGGCAGGTTTGGGCCCGCAGGGCCGCCCAAAGCCGCCCTGCGGCGGCTTGCTCTGCAGGCCCCGCCCTTCGCACAAACTTTCCCTATGAAAAAGCCGCCCCTGTCGGGGCGGCTCTGTTTTTATGCAGCTAAGGCTGTCTTTGCAGCGATGCCGCAATGGCCCTGGCGGCTTCTACCGTCAGATGTGCGGCAGTTGAAAATTCCTCCGAATGGACCCGGCGGAACATGCCCACCACACCAATGGTATACCGTACTCGTCCTTCGGCATCGGCTATAGGCGCTGCAATGGCGCGCAGGCCAATCCGGTGCTCGCCATCTTCAATGGCATAACCGCGTTCCCGCGTAGCAGCCACATCAGCCTGGATTTGCTCCGGGGTGGTGTGGGTATGGGGGGTGTAGGCGACCGGCTCGCCGCGGCACACCTGCCGCATAGCATTCTCATTCCACGCCAGGAACACCTTGCCTTGGGCGGTGCAATGCAGAGGCATACGGGTGCCGGGCGCTAATGCGACACGCAGCGGGTTGGGGGCTTCGGTGACCTCCAGCAGCAGGGCATCGGTGCCATCCAGCGCCGCCAAGAATGCGGTCTCGCCTGCCCGATTGGCCAGGCCTTGCAGGAAGGGCCGACTGATGGCGGTAATGTTCCGGCTGCCGCTGGCCGCACACCCCAGTTCAAACAGGTGTAGCCCCAGTCCGTAGCAGCCATCCTCAGCGGATTGTTCTACCAACCCGGTTTCCCGCAGGGTGGAGATAATGCCGTGCAGGGTGCTTTTGGGCAGTTCCGTGCGCCGCGCAATCTCCCGCAGCGGCATGGGTGCGCCAGCCTCCGCCAGGATCTCCAGGATTCTGACCGCTTTTTCAATTGATTGTACCCGTCCGCCTGCTTCCAGCATGTGTGTGTTCGCCCTCCCGTTTATCTTATAAGAGAATAATGCTTAGCTTATATTATACTGCTTTTTCGCATAGGTTACAAGTCGGTTTGCACGGAAATGGGCAAAAAATATTTGATAATGCAGCATCGAAGCATAGAAGCATCCGGCCATCGTAAAATGGCCGGATGCTTCTATCAAAGTTTTGTTTACGCGGCAGCCTTTACTTCTACGGTGCCGATGGAGTTGGCAACCAGAGCGTTATAGGCCTCATCGGTCAGGTCGGTGTGATAGAACAGCTTGAAGTACTCGGTCACCTCGGCCTGCAGATCATAGTCGGCAGTCTCCGGATAAAGCAGCTTGGCCATCCACATCATACCCAGCATCCGCTGAACGCTGGGGGGGAAGCCCATCCAGTTGTAGGGGCCGTTGGGAACTTCATAGTAATGCCCCTCCTTGATGGCGGTCACGCCCTGCCAGGCGCTGTCCTCACCAACGGTAGCGTATACGCTGCCGGGGGCAAACAGAATCACATCAGGGTTCCACTTGAGGATCTGCTCAATATCAACCTCGTTGCCGGTGCCCTTGGAGGAGGGGGATTCTACAACTGCCAGGTTGTTGGAAAGCAGGTCAATGATCTCGGCATGGTAGCTGCCCTTGGCGATGACATTTTCGCCCTTATCACCCAGGCAGTACAGCAGGTTTACCTTCTTTACACTCGCGGCGATCTCATTGGTGCGGTTATAAATCTTATCGCAGTACTCACCCAGGGTGTTGCCCTCGGTCTCCTTGCCCAGCAGGGTGCCCAGGGTGCGGTAGGTATCCCCCATGCTGCCGGTGTAGCAGTCAATGTGAACAAAGGGGATACCGGTCTGCTCCTGCAGAGCGTTTAGGTCATCGGCCATGCCGTCCTTCTGCTCGCCTACATCAATAACCACCTCGGCACCGGATTGCAGCAGGGTTTCCAGGTTCAGCTCTCCCTTGCCGCCGTACAGCTGGCCCAGCAGAGGCAGATTGTAGTACTCATCGGGGATCAGCCCCTTGGCCTCATCCGCCCAGCCGTTGGCAATACCAACCATCATTTCGGGAGCGATGGCGAAAACCACGATCTGGGCCAAAGGGCCGGAAATGGCGATCTTACTAAGATTGGCAGGCAGGGTCACCTCGCGGCCCAGGGAATCAGTAAAGGTGCGGGTGGCGGGCGCGGGATCCGGAGTAGGATCATTGTTCTGTCCGCAGCCGGTCAGCGCCAGGGTGGCGATCATCATGATTGCCAGCAGAACGCTAAGCATTTTTTTCATATCTTTTCTCCTTCTGTTTGTTCTTTTAGGATTTTATAACTCAGGGATATCCCTGCTGTCCAACCGGATAATGCCCATTACCTTAGGCTGCGGCAGGTACCATGGGAATTCAGTATCCCCGGTGGCGGTCAGCCGCGCGCATACTGCTTCTTCGGTTACGGCAGCGCCGCTCCGCTCGTAGATCTCAAAAAAACGACAGGCGTCGTCCAGACTCCGGAAAGGCTGTCCCATTTCCAGCGTCAATGTTTCGCCGGTATGGGGGATGCCATATCCATCCAGAAGCGCCATGGTGTCGGCGTAGCTTTCGTGGCCCATCTTCTGCTTGCCCAGCGAGAAGCGATGCTCGCTCCAGCCCTTTTTGATGATGATAACGGGTCCACAGCACTGCTCCTTAGCGATGCGCAGCGCTTCGTTCCCAGTGCCAAAGAAGCAGAATACCATGGCATCATAGGGCTCATCGGGCGGCAGCTCCGCTATCTCACCGCAGCGGATATCTACATTCTTGATTTTTTCTTTATCGCAATTTGCAGCCAGAACCGCCAGTGCCTCCGGGCTTACATCTACCGCCGTTACTTGTCGGCAGTAGGGGGCCAGCTGCAGGCTGAGGTACCCCAACCCACAGCCCGCGTCACACACATGGGCGTTTTCGGGCAATCGCTTGGCAAGGTATTCCGCCAGCAAATGGTGGTAGTCGCTGTGTTCGCTGGCATCCCGCAAAAAGCGGATCATATCTTCATTCCAAATAAACATCAGTCATCCTCCTTCAGCAGCGGAATGATCAACCGTCCTTCTTCCGCTTCCGCCAGGCGGGTTTTGATGCTATAAAGCGTCTCCAGCAGTTCAGGGGTTATCACCTTCTCCGGAGCGCCGCCAGCGCAAATCACGCCATCGTGCAGCGCCAGGATGCGGTCCGAAAAAAGCAGTGCTTGCTGCGGATTGTGGCTGGAAAGCAGGATGGTATACCCCTGCCGGGCCAACGCCCTTACCCGCTGCATCACCCGCAGCTGGTTGCCGTAGTCCAGGCTGCTGGTCGGCTCATCCATGATGAGCAGCTCAGTCTGTTGGGCTAGTGCCCGGGCAATCAGCACCAGCTGCTGTTCGCCGCCGGAAAGTCTGCCGTAGCTGCGGTTCTCCATGTCCGCAATCCCAACCTGTGCCAGGGCTTCTCGTGCTATGGCCACTTCCTTGGCGCCGGGGCTTTGCAGGCCCCGTACCCGGTGTGTGGTGCCCATTAGTACCATCTCCAGCACAGTATAGTGGAAGGTAGGGGTATGGGTCTGCGGGATATAGGCCACCTTGGCCGCAATCTCCCGCGGCTGCATGTTTTTTACCTCTCGGCCCTCTATGGTGATGCTGCCCTGGTAGCTGTGGTACAGCCCCAACAGGCAGCGGAATAGCGTACTTTTTCCGGCGCCGTTGGGTCCCAGCACCGCGATCAGCTGCCCTTTTTGGGCAGCAAAATCCACCCCATGCAGAATTTCATTTTTTCCGTAGGAGAAGCATACACTCTTGGCTTCTATGGCAGGGTAGCTCATACGCCGCCTCCCTTCTGGCGCATCAGGTAAATAAAGAACGGCGCACCGATAAAGGCGGTCAGAATGCCGATGGGGATCTCCACCGCCAGCAGGTTCCGGCTGATGTTATCCACCAGCAGCAGGAAAGTGGCCCCGAACAGCATCGAAGCCGGGAGCAGCTTGCGGTAATCATTGCCGATATACCGGCGGCACAGGTGGGGGATGACCAAACCCACCCAGCCGATCAGACCGCTGACCGAAACCGAAGCGGCGGTGACCAGCGTGGCGCATACCACTACAATCAGCCGCAGCAGGGCGGTATTGATCCCCAGCGCGCGGGCTTCTTCCTCGCCCAGGGTCAGCAGGTTCAGCCGCCAGCGGATCAGCAGCAGTGGGATAAGCCCCAGCGCCATCGGCAGGATTGCAAAGCGGATATCCACCCCGCGGGTGCCGGAAAGACTGCCCATCAGCCAGTAGGTGATTTCCGGAAGCTTACTGCCGGGGTCCGCCACCAGCTTGATGTAGGAAGTCCCCGCCGAAAAGAGCGAGCTGACCATAATACCGGCCAAAATCAAGTTAACAGTTTTCTGCCCCGGGGCACGCTGACCGATCACAAAGACCAGCAGCACCGTAAGCAGGCTGAAAAAGAAAGCGTACAGGGTGATCATAGCGGAGGAACGCCCATGCAGAATGGCCAGTGCCGCGCCAAAGCAGGCACCGGTGGAAGCACCCAGCAGATCGGGGGCCGCCATCGGGTTCTGGAAAACGCCCTGGTAGCATGCACCGGCGGAAGCCAGGCAGCAGCCCACCAGACAGGCCATAATAATGCGGGGCATCCGGATATTCAGCACGACGGTCTCCATTACGGAGGGCCAGGTCACCGGCACGGCAAACAGCCGCTCGGCGGCAAAGCCAAACGGCTTACCTGCCCAGTTTACCAGGGCGGTCAGCATCCGCTGCAGGCCTTCGGCCATTAGTCCCAGGAACTGCCCCAGTGTAAGGGATACCCCATACCGCCCCAAAAAGAAGGATCCCAAAAAGACCGCCAGCAGCAGGGCGGCCAAGGCCCACAGCCGGGCAGCGCCGCCTGTGGAACGATCCTTTTTCAGTTGTTTGGCGGGGGTGGTCATATAGTTGCTCTCCTTGCGGGCTATCTTTTACCTTAGCTATAAAATATCCGAACTAATTTTGCAATGAAAAAATATAATTTCATAATTTAATAAAATGCGATAATCTCATTACAGAATAATGGTACTGATAATTATAGCCCCCGCATGTGACGGGGGCAATGATTGTTATTCGGCAATGACGAAATATTATTCGTCATATCAGAATTATATGCTTTTCCTCCGAATATCTTATTTCGTTGCCTGCCGGAATTCCTTTTTCCCGTAGAAGAACAGCGCCAAAGCGCCGGGCCCTACATGGGCGCCGGTCATCGGCTCGTAGCAGGCATTGATGATGTTCTTCGGTGGGTGGTTGCGGTTCAGCAGCGTAATCAGCGCTTCCGCGTCCTCGGGGCAGTCGCCGTGTGCAATGCCGATGGTTTCGCATTCGGCGTGTTCCACATAGCGGTCATATTGCTCTGCCATCAGTTCAATGGATTTCTTCCGGCCCCGCACCTGCGCAAAGCATACGATCTTCCCCTCCGGGTCGCCCTTCAGCAGCGGCTTTATCTGCAAAACGGTGCCCACGGCAGCCTTCAGGTTGCTGATGCGCCCGCCTTTTTTCAGGTATTTCAGGTTATCCACGGTAAAGACCTGGCACATATTATGGCGGCCTTCCAGCAGGCGGTCTGCCGCGGTATCAATATCCACCCCTTCGGCCCGGTATTCCACGGCTTTCAGTACCTGCAGGCCCTCCGCCAGCGAGGCGGATAGCGTATCCACCAGCCGTATTTTCCGTTCCGGGAATTCCTCCCGCAGTGTGGCGGCGGCCACCTCGGCGGAAGCATAGCTGCCGCTGATGCCGCTGGACATCCCCACAAACAGAATATCCCGTCCCTCCCGCAGCAGTGGGGTAAAACCGTCAATATACCGCTGCGGCTCCACCAGCGAGGTGGTCACATCGGTTCCGGCCCGAATCATATCATAGTAGGCGTGCCCATCAAATTGCTCCAGGCTGGTCACCCGGTGCTCCTCCCCATTATAATAGAAGGAAAAGGGAATCAATTCCACCCCCAGTTCCTCCAGCAGGGAGCAATCTAAATTGGCGGCAGTATCGGTAAAGATTTCGTACAAGATGTAAAACCCTCTTTCATCTAATGTGCTTCATTAGATTACAACATTTTTATAATCATGTCAAGCTGTAATATTCATCACAAATTCTTGCGGGCACCTTTCCTATGTGGTATAATATCGCCAAAAGAGAGGTGTGCTGCCGTGAACTTTGATAAAGATCTGGTAGCGGGCAAGCTGCGTCGCTGGGACCGCTACCTCAACCGCTATCATCTTCCCGCTTGGGAGGAGATCCCGGATATCGGACTGTATATGGAGCAGGTCGTTACCCTGCTGCGCGGCTATCTTGATTATCTTCCCCCTGAGCTCAAGGAGGAGGAGGCTGTCACTGCCGCTGCCATCAATAACTATGTGCGCACGCGCGCCATGCCCGGCCCCGTCAAAAAGCGCTATTACCGACTGCACCTGGCCTACCTCATTATGATTTGCACCCTCAAGCAGGGGCTCGGTATCTCACTGGTGCAGCGGCTCATCCCGTCAGAGCTTACCGAGGAGGAACTGCGTCCCATCTACACCGAGTACATCGGGCGTCACAGCCTGGCCGCCGTTTATTTCACCCGGGAGGTGCGCGCCGCCTGCGCGACCATTCTCAAGCATGAGGACGAGGAGCCGTCCATGCTGGATACCGATCGGGTGGAGGACATCATCGCCACGGCTGCGATCATTGGTGGTTTCTCCCGCCTGCTGGCGGAGAAGCTCCTGCTGCTGGAAGGCCACACCGTAGAAGATGGCGGCAGCCTGGAACTTCTCCCGTAAAACCGGGCACAATATACCCCATAAAGAAACCCGCAGCAGCCCCATGACTCCTGCGGGTATTCTCGCCCAAAGATCAATTTCAGATTTTTCAAAAAAATTTGCTCTCCGGCGCAACCAAACCTTCTCACTTGTTGTCTATATGGGTGAGGGCACCGATCCGGGAGCGGGAAAGGAGTGCCCGATGGAGGACGAAAAGATCATCGAGCTTTACTGGCAGCGCAGCCCGCAGGCCATCGATGAAACTTCCCGTAAATACGGGGCATACTGTATGCGGCTCTCCATGAATATTTTGATGAACCGGGAAGACAGCGAGGAAAATGTCAATGACACCTACCTGCGTACCTGGAATGCCATCCCGCCGCAGCGCCCGCAGTTTTTCGCGGCGTTTCTCGGGCGCATTGCCCGCAACCTGGCCCTGAACCGCTATAAAGCCCGCGCGGCCGAAAAACGGGGCGGGGGAGAAGCGGCCCTTTCGCTGGAGGAACTGGCGGAGTGCCTGCCATCCGGCAGCGAGCCGCAGGATGAGGCCGAAGCCGCTGCGTTTTCCCACCTTCTCAGCGAATTTTTGCGCACCGAAAGCGAGGAGGCCCGCCGGGTGTTCCTGCAGCGATATTTCATGTGCTGCCCAGTCGCGCAGGTCGCCGACCACTTTGGATTTTCCGAAAGCCGTGTCAAATCCATGCTGCTGCGTACCCGCACCCGTCTGGCAAAATATCTCGAAAGCGAGGGATGGACCAAATGAAGCATGAAGCACTGGCATCCGCTGTCACCGCCATTGATGATGACCTGCTGCAGGATGCTATAATGGTACCGCCCGTTCCTCGCCGTCCGGCCTTTGGCCGCTGGGGCGCCATAGCGGCTGCCCTGCTGCTGGTATTTGGCATCTCGGTGCTGTGGCAGCAGTCCGGCACGCTCCGCCTTTCGGTGGGGGAGACCATCATCGGCAGCCAGCCGGTGCAGGTCATAACGGAAGCCGTCCCACGCACCGCCGCGGAGCCCGCGCTCTATACCCTTGGCAGCCTGGAAGTCCCCCTGACCCTTTCCGGCCGCGGGGAATGGCAGCTTTCCACAGACGATGGCGAATTGCGGATCACCCAGGGGGATACCGTTTCCGCCTGGAGCGGCACCCAACAGGGCCGCGGGGCCTGTACCGTTCTTTGGGCCATCCCGCAGCCCATGGCGGGGAAAGCCTACCGCCTTACCCTCAACGCGCAGACAATGACCCTTTCTCAAAATGAGCAGGGCGTCTGGATGATACAAAAAGCATCATAAAAGAAGGAGAAATTGTACCATGAAAAAGATCATTTCCATTCTGCTGGCAGCCGTAATGGTGCTGGCCTTCGCCGCTTGCGGCAACAATTCCGGCAATAACGGCGGCAATGACGCGGCCGTCACCGACCCGCTGGAGGTTCTTAATAAGGTTTGGAGCGCTCTGCCCGAGGATTATAAATTCCCCGCAGCGGGCGGCGATAACAACAACGCCGTAGAGGATAAGCCCGGCAAGTTTGATATCTCCGATGCCGACAACCTGGACTATATGCTGTCCTTCCCGGCCGATAGCACCACCCTCATCGACAGCGCCGCCTCCATTTCCCACATGATGAACATGAACACCTTCACCTGCGGCGCCTACCATGTCAAGAATGCCGCCGATGCCAAGACGCTGGCGCAGTCCCTGCGTGACAGCATCCAGTCCCGCCAGTGGATGTGTGGATTCCCCGATAAGCTGGTTGTCATCACCATAAATGAGGTGGTTGTTGCCATGTACGGTGATGAGGAGCTCATCAACAGCTTCCGTGATACCCTCACCGCTTCCTATCCCGCCGCCGTCATCGATTTTGACGAAGCCATCCAGTAATCGTTTCGGGGGGATCAGCTTATGCTGTTTTCAAGCATCCCGTTTCTCTACTACTTTCTGCCGCTCACGCTGCTGTGCTATTTTTTGGCGCCGCGCCGGGCAAAAAATGCCGTTCTGCTCCTCTTTTCCCTTGTGTTCTATGCGTGGGGCGAGCCGAAATATGTCCTATTCATGGTCGTATCCATTCTGCAGGGCTATTTCTTTGGGCGGCTGGTAGAAAAATATCGTATCAGCAATCCCCGGCGGTCAAAGCTCTTTTTGACCGCCTCGGTCCTTTTCAGCCTGCTGCTTTTGGGCTACTGCAAGTACGCCGATTTCTTCATCCGCAGCTTCAATGCCGTGACCGGCCTTTCGGTGCCGCTTCTGCGGGTGGCGCTGCCCATTGGCATCAGCTTCTACACCTTCCAGATCCTCAGTTATGTGGTGGATGTCCACCGGGGCACCGTGGCCGCCCAGCGCAATCTCATCGACCTCGGCACCTATATCGCCATGTTCCCGCAGCTCATCGCGGGGCCCATCGTCCGCTATGCCGATATCGAACCCCAGCTTAAGGAACGCCGCTCCACCCCGGCCATGGTCGCCGCAGGCGCACAGCGCTTTGTGCTGGGCCTGGGTAAAAAGGTCCTCATCGCCAATGTGCTTTATCAGCTTATCACGGTGTATAAGGCTACCACCCAGCCCTCGGTGCTGTACAGCTGGATGTACGCCGCGGCCTATATGCTGCACATCTATTTCGATTTTTCCGGTTACAGCGATATGGCCATCGGCCTGGGGAAAATTTTCGGCTTCACCTTTGCCGAAAACTTCAATTATCCCTATATCTCCCGCAGCGTCACCGAATTTTGGCGGCGCTGGCACATGAGCCTTGGCTCCTGGTTCCGGGATTATGTCTATATCCCCATGGGCGGCAACCGGGTGGCCCCGGCCCGCCGCTACCTCAATATCCTCGTGGTATGGATGCTGACCGGTCTTTGGCATGGCGCCGATTGGAACTTTGTCCTGTGGGGCCTGTTCTTCGCTGTGTTCCTCATCCTGGAAAAAGTTTTCCTCTTAAAGCCCCTGCAAAGGCTCCCCGTCCTCAGCCATCTTTATACCCTGCTGCTGGTCGCGGTCAGCTTTGTCCTCTTCGATAGCGCCGGCCTTTCGGAGGCCGCCGCCCACCTGGGCCGCATGTTTGGGGCGGGCGGGGTGCCGCTTGCCACCGGCGAAGCGCTTTACTACCTCGGCAGCTATGCCGTCACTTTCATCATCGCCATCATCGGCGCTACGCCCTATCCCACCCGCTGGATGAACCGCCTTTCCGAAGGCCCCAAAACCGGCCGGGTGCTGGCAGTCGCGGCCCCTGTGGCCCTGATGGCCCTGTTGGCGGTCGTCACTGCCTACCTGGTGGATGGCTCATTCAATCCGTTCCTCTATTTCCGCTTTTAAGGGGGTGCCGTATGCAAAAGAATAGTATAAGAATTGTTTTGACCACGGTGCTGCTGGGCGTTTTTCTGGTCGGCTTTTCCCTCTGGGCGGCCATCAAGCCCGCCGATGCCGCCTCCGATGCGGAGCGCCGCTCCCTGGCGCAGCTGCCTGACCTCACCGGCCAGTCGCTGCTTTCCGGCACCTTTGCCGATCGCTTTGAGGACTACGCCACCGATCAGTTCCCGCTGCGGGATGAGTTCCGTACCCTCAAGGCCCTGACCGCCACAGGGCTGCTGCGTCAGCGGGATAATAACGGCCTGTACCGGGTGGGAGATCATCTGGCCAAGCTGGAATACCCCATGAATACTGCTTCCCTTGACCATGCAGCGGAGCGCTTCCGGTATCTCTACGAAGCTTACCTGAAGGACGCCGGCAGTCGGGTGTATCTGTCCCTCATCCCGGATAAAAACTACTTTATGGCCGCGCCCAATGGCTACCCCTCCATCGATTACGAGCAGTTTGCTGAGGAACTGCAAAGCCGCACCGGCTATATGCAGTATATCGATATCTTCGATCTGCTGGAGTTGGAGGACTACTACCGCACCGATGCCCACTGGCGGCAGGAGAAGATCCTGGATGTGGCTGCCCGGCTGGCGGGTGGCATGGGCGTGGAGCTTACCGGCAGCTACACCAGAAAAACGCTGGAAAAGCCCTTCTATGGTGTTTACTACGGCCAGGCCGCGCTGCCCATCGCCCCGGAGGAGATGAACTATCTCACCGGCGGCGCCATCGATACCGCCGCGGTCTATAATTACGAAACCGATACCGAGGGCGGTATCTACGATGCGGAAAAGGCCGCGGGCCGTGATCCGTATGAGATGTTCCTTTCCGGCTCCGTGTCGCTCCTGCGCATCGAAAATCCGCAGAACACCTCCGGCCGCCGGCTGGTGATCTTCCGGGATTCCTTTGGCAGCAGCATCGCACCGCTGCTGGTGGAGGGCTATTCCTCCGTTACGCTGGTGGATATCCGGTATCTCGCCTCCAGCCGGCTGGGCGGCTTTGTCGATTTTACAGGCTGCGATGTGCTGTTCCTGTATAGTGCCGGCGTCCTCAATAACAGCTCCACCCTAAAATAAGCCAAAGAGCCGCTCCTTTTGGGAACGGCTCTTTTCATTTTTTGTATTTATGCGCTCTTTTTCTCCCGTCGGGCCTGGTAAATGGCCCGGACCGTCAGCAGCACCACAGCCGCCGCCAGCAGATTGATAAGGCCGGAGACCACCGGATAGTACCAGCTGGCGGCTTCTGCACCGCCCAGCACCTGCCACAGCGGGGCCAGCCAGCCATGCAGCCCCAATACCACTGTCCACCCCAGTGCCAGCGGGGTGTATTTCTGCCAGCGGGTGTGCCGCAGGGCCAGCACCACATACAAGATAAGAACCGCCCACAATGCCCAGGAGATCAATAGCCCAATTCCGAAATACTCCGACTGGTAGGCGATCGGGTTGATCACGCTCCCCAGGCTTACACCGCCAAACCAGCGCTGCGCGGGCAGCAGGATTCCCAGCAGCGTCCCGCCTATAATGATCCGCCCGGCATACCGCCGCAGCGTCAGGCACAGCACCGCGCAAATCAGCAGGTAGCCCGCCGGGATCAGCAGTGCCAAATTGAGCACCAGTGCCAGCGCCGCGCACAGCAGCCCCACCCCCAGCAGGATATACCCAATGGTTTTCTGCCCGCTGGGGGCTGCTGGCTTCGCAATGACCGCATCCACCGGTATCTCCTCCGGGGCTTCGGCCGTTTCCTCCGGGGACTCTCCCTTTACCAGTTCATCCAGTGTGATACGGTACAGCCGGGAAAGCGCGATCAGCCGTTCCAGATCCGGCAGTCCGGCATCGGTCTCCCACTTGCTTACGGCCTGTCGGCTCACGCCCAGCTGCTCCGCCAGCTCCCCCTGGGAAAGCCCCAGCTTCCCCCTGTAATATGCGATCCGTTCACCCAGTGTCATTTCAGCATCCGCCTTTCATGTTTTGTACCGCAAGAGTATCATGGAATGGGGGTGCTGTCGACCAACCCCTCATGGATTTTTAGCAACCTTCCGTTGCCCCCCTCTGTTTGGAGGGCTTTCGCGCGTTTTCTTACCTATATTATAGGAAACGCTCCGCTGGCTACTGCGGCCTTCACCAGGCAGTAGAAGAGCGGCGTGGATAGGACACAGAACAGCGTGGAAAGCAGACACACCCGTGCGGCCATATCCGCTTCCTCCTGGTAGGTGATGAAGAAGGTGCACAGCACCGCAGAAAGCGGCGCAGCAAAGCACATCACCACCGTCATCAGCGTCACCTCGGTAAAGTGGGTCCATCCGATCTGCTGGAGCAGGCACAGCATCGCCAGGGTATACAGCGGGGCGATAAACATCCGCAGAAAGGCGATGAACCACGCCTTGCCGTCCCGCAGCGCGTCGCCCAGCCGGGACTCCCCCAGTGTCGAGCCGATCAGCAGCATCGCCAGGGGGTTCACCAGGGTGGCCATCTGCGGTACCACCGCGTACAGTGCAGGGAATCGCAGGTCCAGCCGCAGCAGCGGTATGCCGCCGGGGCAGGGAAGCAGTCCCTGTGTCAGCCAGATGAAGAACCCCGCGAACATAGCCAGCATCACCGGCGTCAGGAACGCTTTTTTCAGGTTTTGCTTCAGGCTGCCACCGGTCACCGCCACCCCGCTGATGGAATAAAAGGCGTAGAGGTACAGCATCACCCGGAAAGCGATAGCTACCATGCTGGCGGAAAGCATCGATTCCGACGGATTTTCCCGGTAAATAGCCCGTAGAATAGGCATGGCGTATAGTGTCTGCTGCCCTATGGCAAAGCAGATGCCATATAGGTTGGCCTTCCGCCGGCCGTATTTAATAAAAATAAGCTGCGACAGCGCGATCATCGAAAGATACAGTGCAAAGGAGATCAGCAGGATCTGCACATTGCGCCGCAGCTCCCCGCGGGCAAAATCGGTCATAAAGGCATCAAAGGCCAGGCACGGCACCGTCAGCTTCAGCAGCAGGGCATTCAGTACCGGACGGCTTTCCGCCTTCAGGATATTTTTCTTCCGCAGCCCCCAGCCGATCCCGATGGTCAGCATGGCGGCGCAAAATACGCTCAAAAAGGATTGATCGGTCAGCAGCCCGGCTGCAGAGGATAACATAGGATCTCCACTCTCCCGTCACTTGGTATACCTTATTATAATAGGATCCCCTGGGCCGGGTGTCAATATCGCATTTCCGCAGGTTTCTGCCAGCCGCTGGCCCGCTCGTCATCTCCCGTTCTTTCCCGCAAAAATCACACAAATTTCACATCAAAACCCCTTGCATTCCGCCGTGGGAATGGGTATAATAAGCTTTCAACGATGGAGCGTCCGCCCCAGTCGATGAACCTTTTGAAACCCGTATTACGGAATACTTTAATTACAGGAGGAACATCTGACATGAATCTCGAAAAATACCTTGATATTACCCCCGAGCTGCAGGAAGCCATCAAAAACGGCGAGCCCGTTGTCGCCCTGGAAAGCACCATCCTCAGCCACGGTATGCCCTATCCGGAAAACCTCTCCTTTGCCGCAGAGGTGGAAAAAGAGATCCGGGCTTGCGGCGCTCACCCCGCCACTATGGCGCTCATCGGCGGCAAGATCAAAGTCGGTCTCTCCCCGGAAGAGCTGGAGCTGATGTGCCGCGGCGAAAATGTCGGCAAGGTCTCCCGCCGCGACTTCGCCACCTACCTCGCCACCGGTAAGACCGGTGCTACCACCGTCGCTTCCACCATGATGTGCGCGGCGCTGGCTGGCATCCATGTGTTCGCCACCGGCGGCATTGGCGGCGTGCATCGCCATGGTGAGGTCACCATGGATGTCTCTGCCGACCTGCAGGAGCTGGCCCGCACCCCTGTGGCCGTCATCTGCGCCGGCGCCAAGCAGATCCTCGATATCGGCCGCACGCTGGAGTACCTCGAGACTATGGGCGTCCCCGTCATCGGCAATGGCACCAGCGATTTCCCCGCCTTCTTCTGCAAAAAGAGCGGCTTCGGTGTGGATTACGCCGCCCAGAGCGAGGAGGAGATCGCTCGCATCATCAAGACCAAGCTGGAGCTGGAAATGCCCGGCGGCGTCCTCATCGGCAATCCCATCCCGGATGAATACGCCATGGATTTCGATTACATGGAGGGCATCATCACCAAGGCCCTGGAGCTGGCCGATGCCCAGCACATCCACGGCAAGGAGATCACCCCCTTCCTGCTGGCCCACATCAAGGAGTTGACTGGAGGCGAGTCCTTCGCCTCCAATGTCCAGCTGGCGCTCAATAATGCCCGCTGCGCCGCCCGCATCGCCGTTTCTCTGGCTAAAATGTAAAATAGACTCTCTCATCCCCCGGTAGCTTGCTGCTGGGGGATTTTTTGCCAAATACCACCCCCGCATTTTGTGCGAGTCACCAAAAATTCTCAAAAAGGTTGACACCCCTGCCCAAAAGTGGTAGTTTATTCTTGCTATTCATATCCCCATGGGGATATTTTTGTGTTTGCTCCGCAAACACAAACCCACCTGCGGGAAAAATAAAAAAGAAGAGAGGTTTATTCTAATGAAAAAGCTTTTAAGTGTTGTGCTGGCGCTACTCATGCTGGCCGTCATGCTCCCCGTCACCGCAATGGCGGAGGAAAACTATGTTATGATTTCCGGCATAAAAGGAGTAGAAAATGAAAAGTATGCTTCTTTTGAAGCGGCTTATAATGCAATTAAACCAAAGCTGGCGGCCCTTTGTGAATCTGATGCCTTGGGCCAGGGTGCAACTACTGCGGAAAAGTTTGATGCCCTGTTTTTCAATCGCGATGAAAATGGGAACGCTACACTGACATATACTATTTGTGGAAATATAACCTATGATGAGTCGACCCTTAATAATTTGTTAACCTTTGGTCGCAGAGCATCCCATTACGGAAATGACCGCCACCTGATTAACTTCAAGTTTGTTGGTGCGACCGGAAGAGATAGCGATACCCTGACTGTAAATTCCAATATCACACTTCCCTATGAGTGGTGGGGGGAGAAAACCACAACATCCATTTCTTTCGAAAACTTGACCATTACGGGCCCCGCACCCAATGGTCTGTATCCCACACAGGCCTACTTCGATGGCATTAACTTTAAGGTCAACAACTGCAAGCTCGAAGGCATTAAAATCTACCATTATAACAATGTCAAGGGCAATATTACTTTCACGAACAACATCTTCGACGGTACCGGAACGACCGATGCTTATGCTGTGCATTTGCAGGGCAGCGCAACTGAACCGTTGACCATCAATATCAGCAATAATATTATTTCCAACTATGCCCGCGGAATCAATATTGATCAAAAAACCGCTGAAGCTACGATTAAGAACAATACAATCAAAGACTTGTGCGGGATAACCAAAGAGGGTAATACTTATGGTTCTGCTATTCAGCTTACCCAGGGTACCTCCATTACCGTAACCGATAATACGATCAGCACAGAAAATGTAAATGCACTTCATTTCTATAAAGGTTTGGAAGCTGATGTGACTATCAGCAACAACAATATCAAGGCACCATATCTCCTTTGGAACGAAGCTAATCTCGACCAAAGCAAGATTACCTCTTCCGGCAACACCCTCGATATTGCTAACCCTGGCAAGGCAATGACGAAAGAAACCGGTGTGATTGATTCCACCACTACCATCAATGGTACCATGGTGGAGCATCCCATCACCATCATCGTCCCCCCCACCGAGGACACCCCCAAGACCGAGCCCGAGAAGAACCCCGCCACCGGCGCCAATGATGTCGTCGCCGCGGCCGTGGCCCTCATGGCCGTTTCCGCCCTCGGTGCTGCTGTCCTCACTCGCAAAAAATAACACATTCCCCTCTTTCGGGAGCCCCTTCGGGGGCTCCTTTTTCCTGCCATTTTACTGTAAATAAAAACCGACATTTAGTCAAATCACACCCATATTTTCCCGCATTCGTAAATTTTCCGTGAAAAAAAGTGAATTATTAACCTTTCACCTGCAAAGAAGGGCCGTTTTTGCCGTATTAGTGGAGGGACTTTCGCCCCCGGCCCCTCCGGCATAAAATATCTTACACCCCACGAAAGGAGATCCCCCCATGAAAAAAATCTACCTCTCCCCGGAGCGCCGTCCCGCTCCCCACGGCCCCTACTTCGGCTATCCCACCCTCTTCGAGCACGATGTCACCACCTCCATCGCGCAAAAAACCGCCGCGGCCCTTACCCGCTGCGGCTTTTCGGTCAAAATGGCCCCGCCCGCGGCCACCGTGCGTGTCCGTGTGGCGGAAGCCATTTCCTGGCAGGCTGATTACTACCTCCCCATCCACACCAATGCCAGCTCCGCCACCCCCAGGGAGGGCTCCGCCCGCGGCCCGGAGGTCCTGGCCTATGGCCAGCCCGGCGGCACCAGCTGGCGCGCCTGCCAAATGACCTACGAGGAACTCATGGCCATTTACCCGGCGGCTACCACCCGCGGCGTCCGCCAGAATACCACCTTCTACGAGATCAACAGCACCCCCATGCTTTCGGTCTATCCGGAGCTTGCCTTCCACGATAATGGTGCCGATGCCCGGTGGCTGGTGGAAAACCAGGGCGAGATTGCCGAAGCCCTGTGCCGTGGGGTTTGCCGCTGGTTTGGGGTAAATTACACCGCCCCCACCGGGGAGGACTGGCAGCAGCGCTACCTTGCCCTGCGGCAGTCCCTGCAGGCCCTGCTGGAGGAAAACCCTGCACAAATTTAGTGGGAAAATTTGTGCACCTCCCCAAAATTTTTCATTTAGGTTGACATCCCCTGCCCAAAAGTGGTAATCTTACTCTGTTCTCATATCCCCATGGGGATATTTTGTGTTAGATCG
>ERZ773178.541-NODE-541-length-45733-cov-6.157800_pt1 | contig 45733 bp, 44 predicted proteins | sample MGYA00580533_ERZ773178 | MGnify/ENA primary metagenome ERZ773178 (study PRJEB29015, sample SAMEA2737859) | human gut metagenome | biome: human gut; feature: human-associated habitat; material: faeces | place: China | collected 2012 ...
CATTTACCTTCACACTGGCTCTCCTGTGGGCAGACACGTCCACAGACAGCCGGAAGTGCGGAAGACTCGGAGATAATATGATAAGCCTCCTCAAAATTGCGCTCCTTGACCTGTGCGATAAATGCCGGAATATTGATAGAAACCGGACATCCCTTCATACACTGTGCGTTTTTACAATTTAAGCAACGGGAAGCCTCTGCAACTGCCTCTTCCTCGTTGTATCCATAACATACTTCCTCAAAATTCGTAGCGCGAACCTTTGGTTCCTGCTCACGAACCGGTACTCTGACTAATCCTTCCATTACTTGTCACCTCCGCAATGGCCGCATCCACCGTGATGGGTAGCGCCCTCTTCATATGCGAGCTTTGCTCTGCCTTCTTCTGTCTTATACTGCTGCTGACGCTTCATTGCCTGATCAAAGTCAACGAGATGTCCGTCGAACTCCGGTCCGTCAACACATGCGAATTTTACTTCTCCGCCAACCATCAGACGGCATGCTCCACACATACCGGTTCCGTCTACCATAATCGGGTTCATGGATACAACGGTAGGAATCTCAAGCTTCTTGGTAAGGATTGTAACGAATTTCATCATGATCATCGGTCCGATTGCGACACATACATCATAATGTTTTCCCTCATCGATCAATGCCTGTAACTGCTGACAGCCATTTCCGTGAAATCCGTAAGTACCGTCATCCGTACATACGTATACATTTCCGGCTACTGCCTTCATCTCATCCATATAAAAAAGCAGATCCTTGGTACGGGAACCCATGATCACGTCTGCATCAATTCCGTGCTCATGCAGCCATTTTACCTGTGGGTATACCGGTGCGGTTCCCAGACCTCCTGCGATAAATACAATTTTCTTTTTCCTGGTCTCCTCAAGGTTCTCCTCCTCACAGAGTTCGGACGGACATCCCAAAGGTCCAACGAAATCTTCGAGAGCATCGCCCTCATTTAAGGCCATCATACGCTCGGTTCCTGCGCCAATCGTCTGTACCACGATGGTGACAGTCTCCTTCTCTCTGTCATAGTCACAGATCGTAAGCGGAATACGCTCTCCTACTTCATCTGTCTTTGCAATGATAAACTGTCCCGGCAGACACTCATTGGCCACACGCGGTGCCTTGATGTCCATCAGGATAATGTTATCTGCCAATGTTTCTTTTCGAACAATCGGGTACATAAACTGCCTCCTGTATGTAATAAATTTAATCTAATCCCTGTTCTCTTTTTCTGCTGAATACAAAAAGAGGTGTATAGCACACCTCTTTATTGTATATGACTTCTTCACTTTTCGCAACGACTTTTTTACGAAAAATATACAAGCTCATCTTCCGGTTTCTGGGCTTTTTCGATGGAAATCGGGTAAAGAACCGGTCCTTTTCCCTTATATTCCCGTGCAAATTCGACACGAATCTCTGCCGTAATTGTAATCCATGACTTGTGCGGAAGTTCCTCTTCCCTGTCATATTTACATTTGAAACCGATAAATGTCACATCCTCAATGCAGCAGGTCATCGCAAACCGTCCCGGAACAAACACGCCTTTCTTAAGTTTATCCGGATTATATACCAGAGCCAGGAATTTTACTTTCTTGCGATCGTATTTCTTGTAATTTTCCATGGCATCCATGTACCAGATAGCATAATCCGCATCGGTCAGCTCAATCACATCCTGATTGATATCAAACGGTAATTCCTCCGGACGCTCATCAATCGTTCCGTCCTTGCGCTCATAGACAATCTGTGCTTTCCGGTTGATATTCTTAATGGTACGGCGCAGATGTCCGCGATCGGTATCATCATCTGTACGGTTAAAAATAACCACATCACTGGAAAAAACCTGTTCCTGCATCATTGCACGCATATTATTCATATACAGATCATACGTCGTGGAATCTACGGTTGCCAGTGACTGTACAATCACCCAGCCCTCCGGCATTTTTGCCTCAAGCAGCTTGTCCATCCCCCAGGTGCCGTTGTACTCGATAAAAATTTGTTCCGGCTGATAGGTGTCCTGGATTTCCTGCAGTTTTGCAGGCGTAAAATCCTCTTCCTCTTCGACCGTTACCAGCTTGAAGTTGATGGTTGCCAGTTTTGCTTCGTCATATTCTTTCTCGCCATCTTCGCACATGATGATAATTCCTTTCGAACCATCACCGAAGTTATTCTCAAACAGCGTTTCTTCTACGAGAGTTGTTTTTCCGCTGTCCATAAATCCTGTAAATAAATATACCGGAATATCCTGTGCCATAATTGCTCTCCTTACATTTTTCTTGGGGTTTACAGCATTTTAAAGACCAAATGTCTTCAGTAATTCATCCTCATGAATCTCCGTTCCGATTACCACGATACGTCCGGTGTAATCCGGCTCACCCTCACGGATCTCATACTCGCCCGGAACCATATCAAAGTACAGCCAGGTGCCATCGGTACTCTCCACCATACCTTTGGAGCGGAGGATATTGTCAGAATCGACAAACTTCTTAAGTACTTCCTCAAGTTTTGCACGCTCGAATTTGTGCGGTGTCTCCTTGCCCCAGCTTGTAAATACATCATCTGCATGATGATGGTGATGGTGCTCATGGTCATGGCAGCCACAGGTACAGTTTTCATCATGCTCATGGTGATGCTCATGCTCCTCATGATCATGGCAGCCACAGGTACAGTTTTCATCATGCTCATGGTCATGGTCTTCGTGGTCATGGTCATGATGATGCTCATGGTCTTCATGGTCATGATGATGGTGCTCATGCTCATGTTCTGCCTCTTCCTTTGCATGATGTGCCTCAGCAAGAGCCTTCATCTCCAGATTATCCTGTCCTTCCATTACCTTAAGGATCTGTTCTCCGGATAATTTTGCCCAGTCTGTTGTAATAATGGCAGCCTTTGGATTCAATTCCTGAATTTTATTGACACAAAACTCCAGCTGTTCCGGTGTTGCATTCTGGCTGCGGCTTAAAATGACAGTTGTCGCATACTCGATCTGGTTGTTGAAAAACTCACCGAACGCCTTCATCTGCTTGCTCGCCTTAAGCGCGTTTACAACCGTTACCAGTGCGTTTAATTTTACATCCTGCTCTTTTTCAATATCAATCACGGACTTCATAACATCGGAAAGCTTACCGACTCCGGATGGCTCAATCAAAATACGATCCGGATGATACTTGGTGATGACTTCATTTAAGTTCTTTCCGAAATCACCAACTAAAGAACAGCAGATGCATCCGGAATTCATCTCTGTAATCTGGATTCCAGCATCCTTTAAAAAACCACCGTCAATGCCGACCTCGCCAAATTCATTCTCGATAAGGACAATCTTTTCCCCGGTAAATGCCTCATCAATCATCTTTTTGATAAAAGTTGTTTTTCCGGCTCCTAAGAATCCGGAGATAATATCTATTTTGGTCATGATAATCCACTCCTTTTTGTTTTTCAAAATCTATTCTATTTTACTCGTTTTTTTATAATAATGCAAGTTGTGACACAGCCGGTCTAATAATGCATATGATAAAGTTTTTCATACACACCGCCCCGTGCCAGCAGTTCTTCATGGGAACCGGATTCCGCAATCCCATCTTCTGTCAGAACCAGAATTTTTTGTGCATTCTGGATCGTTGTCAAACGGTGGGCGATCACAAATGTCGTACGGTTCTTTGCCAGTTTCTCCAATGATTCCTGTACGACCCTCTCGCTCTCGTTATCCAGCGCGGAAGTTGCCTCATCAAAAATCAGAACCGGTGGATTTTTCAAAAAAACACGGGCTATGGAAAGCCGCTGCTTCTGCCCTCCGGAGAGCTTGATTCCACGCTGTCCGATATCTGTATCATATCCATCGGGAAATGCCATGATAAATTCGTGGGCATTGGCATTTTTTGCAGCAGCAATCACTTCTTCCCTTGTCGCATCCGGCTTTCCATACCGTATATTTTCAAAAATCGTTCCCGCAAACAGGTATACATCCTGCTGCACCATTCCGATATGGTCACGCAGGCTCTTTAACGTCACCTTACGGACATCTTTCCCATCCACGCGGATACATCCTCCGGTCACATCATAGAATCTCGGAATCAGGGAACAAAGCGTTGTCTTTCCGGCACCGGATGATCCCACCAGTGCCATATATGCCCCTGCAGGCACATGCAGATTGATCCGGTTAAGCACCTTCTCCTGATTGTCTTTGTACTGAAAAGAAACATTTTCAAAATCAATGGTTCCTTTCACATCAGTCAGTGCTACAGCATCGTTTGCATCCTGGATTTCCGGTTCAATATTCATAATTTCCTGAAACCGTTCAAATCCCGTATAGCCATTCTGAAACTGCTCGGTAAAGTCCACCAGTGTCCGGATTGGATCAGTAAATACCCCAATATACAGCAAAAACGTAACCAGATCATTGACCGTGACCATTCCCTTTGCAATGAGAACCCCTCCGGCAAGGATGACATTTACCTGAATCAGTGTTGTAAAAACGCCAACCCCGGCCTGAAAACTGCCCATGTAATGATAACTGTTCTTCTTTGCCGCAAGAAATCCGTCATTTCCATGACGAAATTTTTCGTTTTCAATCGCCTCATTGGCAAACGATTTCACCACACGGATGCCTGACAGATTATCCTCGATCTGTTCATTAATCTCGGCAATTTTAATACGGTTCTGCTGAAAAGCCCGGCGCATCCGCTTATTTAACGCAAATGCAAATACAAACATAACCGGAAGCACTGCAAACGCGGCAAGCGCAAGCCATCCATTAATGTTGAGCAGGATCACAAACGCTCCCACTATCTTTAATACCGACAGGATAATATTCTCCGGGCCATGGTGCAGCAGTTCTGTAATATCAAATAAATCTGCCGTCACACGGCTCATCAGCTGTCCGACTTTTGCATCATCATAAAAAGAAAAAGACAGCTTCTGCAGATGCCCAAACAATTCGGCCCGCATGTCATATTCCATTTTTGCCCCCATCACATGTCCATAATTTCCGATAAAAAACCGGCTGTAACAGTCCAATGCCAGAAGCACAAACAATCCGATGCCAATCAAAAAAAGTTTCCGCAACATCATCTGAGGCTGCTGATAAATCAGAGTCGATGTCACATACCGCACAACCAGTGGAATGGTCAGTGCCACTGCCGCAGAAAGTGTCGCAAATAACATGTCTGCCGCAAAAACTGCCCGGTAGGGTTTGTAATAGCTTATCATTTTTTTCAGATTTTGATTCATGGTTCACCTCATCCTGATCATTTTTGCAAAAAAGCACCCCGCGAGTTATCCCGCGGGGTTAAATACATTAGTTGTATTTTCTTTTTCTAGCAGCTTCAGATTTCTTCTTACGCTTTACGCTTGGCTTCTCGTAATGCTCTCTCTTACGAATCTCCTGCTGGATACCAGCCTTCGCACAGTTTCTCTTGAAACGACGTAATGCGCTATCTAAAGTCTCATTCTCTTTTACGATTACACTAGACATTCTTTCCTAACCTCCCTCCAGTTGCGATATTGTGCATCAACTGTAAGGTAATCTTAATTGCACTATCGATTATTTTAACAAAATATCCTGATTTGTCAATAGTTTTTCTGAAATTTGCATAGTTTTTTCTTCCACATGCTTAAAGCTTTGTAAACACGGAAGTTTCTTTCTTCAATCCCTCTGCAATCGCAAAGTTCTCATCCATCTTCTTGGAAATTTTATCCATATCGGATACAAGAACCTGTGTGCTGTCCGCTGCCGAAACGACTCCACTGACACCTTCCTCGATCGCATGGGAAATCGTATTTACGGAATTTGCAATCTCATCCATGGAATTCTGTAAAGAATCCGTCTTTGCCTCAAAATCTGCCATGACGCTTTCAATAAACGTTGCCTTGTCATGATATGCGCCACCGGATTCCACAAACTTCTGGAATTCCGGCAGGATTTTTTCATTCATGTACTCTACCAGTCCGTTTGCATTGTCTGCAAGATTATGTACTGCAGTTATGACAATGGCATTGATGCTCTGGATATTGTTAGCCGCTTCCTGACTAGCGGCTGCCAGCTGACTGATTTCGGAGGCAACCACTGCAAATCCTTTTCCTGCATCCCCGGCACGGGCAGCCTCAATGGATGCGTTTAATGCCAGCAGGTTTGTCTGGCTTGCAATATTTAAGATGTCGTTTGTCAGATTGTCTACCTGATTGACACTGTTGCTGTCCTCAATTGCCTGACTCAGCACGGAAACAATGTCATTTACTTTCGCACCCGTTGTATCCATATTTTCACGCGCAGCATGTTCCATTGCCTCTGCATGCTCTTTCATTTCTTTGGTATACTGATTGATTTCAATCGTTTTCTCTGCAATTGACTTGACTTCACCGGCAACCGATTCGGTATTTTCATTAATCCGTGAAGCATTGTCGGAAATATCCTGCATCGTTGCAGAAAGTTCTTCCGTCAGTGCGGACAGATCGGATACACTTCCGTTGGAAGTCTGCACACTCTCACGCACTTCATTTACAACACCCTCAAGATCCCTGGAATTGCTGCTGATCATCCGGAAAATTTCCTGCAGCTTTGCCATAAAAGCATTGATGCCTCCACCGACAGATGCCACTTCTTTGTTGTTGGTAATGGTAACCCTGCGGGTCAGGTCACCCTGCCGGTTATCAATTTCGGAAATAATCTCATTCATTTCCCTGTTCGTATTTGCAAGCGGATAAATTACCCACCGAAGCACTGCCACCATTGCTGAAAAAAGTGCCGCAATACTAATCAGAATCGTCACTATGCTTGTTCCGATTGAACTATGGTATGCAGATGTCAGTTTCTGTCTCTGTGCATTTGCATCCTGATTTACAATTTTCTTGATACTTTCGATATCCGACTCAATGGCATCTGCACACTTGCTGATTTTTCCATTGGCAAGTTCATAGGCATCTTCACTTTTCCCTGCTGCGGAAAATGCCATAACATTGGCACATTCATACTTTAATTCTTCGTAATTTTTTTTGATATCATTGTATTCTTTTTTGGTATCCGGTGTCACGTATATCTTGTAACTTTCCAGATCTTTCTCCAATGCATCTTCCTGACTGCGGATTTTTTCCACCAGCTGGATCATGGAATCCAGATCCACCGCTATGATATGGGACAGACCCAGATTATGGATGTCCTGCGTCTGTTTCTGGATTTCTGCCAGACCCGAAACATTCTTTAAAGATACTTCCGAAATCTGTACGGCACTCCGGTTAACGTTCCTGATATTGGAAACAGACATCACATTCGAGATGATACTGAATATTCCAAGTATAAATACCGGAATTAAAATGATAAGTTTGGTACTTAATTTCTTTTTCTGATTCATATACTCCACCTCTTAGCCTGCTGCTGATTTTGTAATACCACTGACCAGATTATCCATCAGTTCCTGTAACTTTACGTGGTTTGGATTTCCTGCTGCCATCGTATTCCCGAATGCCTTGCTTGCATCCCAGTAACTGTTTCCGACACGCTGCAGTTTTCCGAATTCCGACTGTGCCATCACTGCCTGAATGGATGGGGAAGCCTTAACCGCATCCGAATCCGCTGCCTTTGTATTGGAAGGTCCCTGTCCGTTCATCTCAAACCGGACAGTCTGGTTCTGCTCATTGGTCATCCAGTCTGCCAGTTTTGCTGCCCACTGTGGATTTGCCGAATAAGCACTGACTCCCATCAGCTTATAGCCGGTAAAGGAAGCCATCTGTACCTGTTTTCCTGCCACGGTATAGGTCGGAAGCTTGGCTGCGCCAAGATCATCTCCCCAGATCTTTTTCAGTTCGGTCTCACTCCATACACCGCTTACCCCTGCAATTACACTGCCTTTTTTGGCATCTGTAATAAAATCTTCATTCACCGCATTTTCAAATCCACTGCTGGAACTGATGTCAAGCATCGCCTGCGCAATATCCACACCTTTGATATCCCCTTCGGTGGAATTCCAGTCACAGTGGTTTGTCACATTGTCATCATTGATACCGAAATCCAGTCCCGTATTTCCGAAAAACGAATACAGATACCAGCCGGAAGACCAGTCCATCATAAACTTCTTATGATTTTTTTCTGCTACTTTTAAAATGCCGTCAAGGGTTTTGACATCCGAATCACTCAGGTACTTTTTGTTATAATACAAAAAATACCCATTGTCTGCAGTCATGGGATATGCATAAAGCGTATCATCGACTGTGGCAGCGTCTATTGCGCCCTCCACATTTGCTTTTTTCACTTCGTCCGCATTCGGAACCGGATACAATGCACCGCCGGCCACCATAGAAGCCACCTGGTCATCTGCAAGAATAAACACATCAGCTGCGTTATGCACATCTCCAAGCACATTGTCACGCGTATCGGAATCCGCATTCTGTTCCAGGGTGATATCAAAAGTTGCCTGCCCCTTATACTCTTCCTTGAAACTGTCGATCATCTTATTCAACGCATCATACGTTGATTCCTCTGCCCACACTCTCAGTTTTACCGTTCCGCTCGTCCTGTCCGTCTCCTGTGCACTGTCCTGCGTGGTCTCCGTTGCACCCTGAGGTACCGCCGATGCGCAGCCGCCCAGCATGGACACGGCAAAGATTCCTGCCAGCACGGCCGACAATAACCTCTTTCTCTTCATAAAGTCTCTCCCTTTCTTCATGTCGTTTCCACCTCTTGTTGTATATACACAAATTTCACCGTGGATTTATTGTTATTATACTATAAATATTTGCAAAAAACAGGCAAAATTGCATTTTTATTGCACTTTTTTACCTGTTTTTTGCATTTTTATTATATTCTTTTAAGTGTTATCAGTTATAGATTATTTTAACATGTTTTCCAGTGCCGTCTTCGCCTGTGCAATGGCATCCGGAATACCCGCCGGATTCTTTCCTCCGGCCTGTGCCATATTCGGACGTCCGCCGCCGCCACCGCCGACGTTTCCGGCGATCGCCTTGATCAGATTACCGGCATGTGCCCCCTGCTTCATCGCCGCATCGGTTGCCATGGCAATCAGGTTTACCTTTCCGTCACAATCGGATGCGATCACTACGACGCCCTCACCGATCTTGTCCTTCAGCTGGTCACCGAGATCACGCAGACCATTCATATCCACACCGGATACGCTGGTTGCCAGAAGCTTCACACCTTTGACATCCTCGATCTGATTCATCACATCCCCAAGTGCATCCTTGGCTGCCCTGCTCTTTAACGCCTCGTTCTCGCTCTGCAGTTCTTTCATCTCTGCGGTCAGATGCTCCAGACGTTCCTTAAGGTTTGCAGGTGTGGATTTTACAACCTTCGCTGCTTCCTGAAACTCTTCTTCCATCTTTTTGTAGTATGCAATCACATTGTCACCAGTCAGTGCTTCGATACGGCGCACACCGGCTGCAACACCGCTCTCTGAAAGAATCTTAAATGTCTTGATCTCTGCAGTATTCTTTACATGTGTACCGCCACAGAACTCCCTGGAGAACTCTCCCATGGAAACGACTCGGACTTTTTCCCCATACTTTTCGCCAAACAGAGCCATTGCCCCGGTCTTCTTTGCCTCATCAACGGTCATGATATCGGTACGGACTTCCATGCCCTCGTTGATCTTTTCATTGACCATGTCTTCCACTTTCTGCAACTCTTCCGGAGTCATGGCTGCAAAGTGGGTGAAATCGAATCTGGTACGTTCACTGTCCTGATAAGAACCCGCCTGCTCGACATGTGTACCCAGCACTTCTCGGAGTGCTTTCTGCAGTAAATGGGTTGCCGAATGGTTTGCACAGGTCTTTGCGCGAAGGTCTGCATCTACCATCAGTTCCACTTCCTCGCCGGTATGGATCATGCCGGACACCATATGCCCGATATGTCCGTATTTACCGCCCAGAAGCTTAACCGTATCCTCTACCTGAAATACGCCCTCTGCGGTACGGATCTGTCCCTTATCGCCCTGCTGGCCGCCCATCGTTGCATAAAACGGTGTCTTTTCTACAATAATAGTTCCCGCATCGCCGTCAGAAAGTGCCTCCACGATCTCGGTCTCTGTCGTCATAACCGTAACTTTAGAAGTATATGTCAGATTCTCGTATCCGACAAATTCTGTTGTGATGGAAGGATCAATCTGCTCGTAAACCGTTGCATCCGCACCCATGTAGTTTGTCACTTTACGGGCACTTCTGGCTTTCTGCCTCTGTTCTTCCATACAGGCCTTAAACTCGTCCTCATTATAGGAAAAGCCCTTTTCTTCAAGGATTTCTTCGGTCAGATCTACCGGGAATCCGTAAGTATCGTAAAGTTTGAATGTATCGGCACCGGAAAGTTCCTTTTTGCCGTTTTTCTTCATCTCCTCCATTAGGTCAGACAAAATGGCAAGTCCCTGATCGATGGTCTTATTGAATTTCTCTTCTTCCTGTGTCAGAACCTTAAAGATAAATTCTTTCTTCTCTTCCAGTTCCGGATATCCATCCTTGCTCTCATTGATGACAGTTTCTGATAATTTTGCAAGAAACAGTCCGTCAATTCCAAGCATCTTTCCGTGACGTGCCGCACGACGGATCAGACGGCGCAGAACGTAGCCTCTTCCTTCATTGCTTGGCATAACACCATCGGATACAAGAAATGTGGAAGAACGGATATGATCCGTAATCAGACGGATGGATACGTCATCCATGGCATCTACTTCATACTTCTTTCCGGACATCTCACAAATCTTGTCGCGGATCGCTTTCATGGTATCAATATCAAATACGGAATCCACATCCTGCATAACAACTGCCAGACGCTCAAGTCCCATACCGGTATCAATATTTTTCTGGGAAAGCTCGGTATAACCGCCCTTGCCATCCCCTTCAAACTGTGTAAACACGTTGTTCCATACTTCCATGAACCGGTCACAATCACAGCCTACTTTACAATCCGGACTTCCGCATCCGTATTTTTCGCCTCTATCATAATAAATTTCAGAACATGGACCACATGGACCGGCACCATGCTCCCAGAAATTGTCACATTCTCCGGTCTCAGGATCACGGTAAAAACGTGTGATTTTTTCTCCCGGAACACCTACCTCTTTGGTCCAGATCTCATATGCTTCCTCATCTTCTCCATAAATGGACGGATAAAGACGATCCTCCTCAAGCCCAAGTACCTTTGTCAGGAATTCCCATGACCAGGCAATTGCTTCATGCTTAAAATAATCCCCAAAAGAGAAGTTTCCAAGCATCTCAAAAAATGTAAGGTGACGCGCAGTCTTTCCTACATTTTCAATATCTCCGGTACGCACACACTTCTGACATGTAGTCACACGTCTGCGTGGCGGAATCTCCTGTCCTGTAAAATACGGCTTGAGCGGTGCCATTCCCGCATTGATGAGTAATAAGCTGTTGTCATTGTGTGGTACTAATGAAAAGCTTTTCATGACAAGATGTCCCTTGCTCTCGAAGAAGTCAAGATACATCCGGCGCAGCTCATTTACGCCATAACTCTTTTTCATTACCAGTTCCTCCAAAATCATTCTTTCGTCGTGTCAGCCTTCGCATCCTTGTGTCTGCGGAGTCTGATACCAATAAATGCCCCTAATCCGCCGATCAAAGCCAAAACAGCCATCTCGACCACATATCTGCCAATACATAAAAGAAAATCTGTCATATAGTTTTCTCCTCTCTGTTGTTACCCCATTAACTTAATTATTATATATGAATTTTTCTGTAAATTCAAGAGTTAGAGTTCCCCGAACGGAAATACCTGATTCTCCCTTTCAATTTCAATTACGCGGTCTGCCATTCCAAGATTTGTAATGTGTTTTTTGTATTCCCTGATTGCAGAATAATCCTGCCACATATGCATCGGGAAAACAAATTCTGCATCGGTGTTTTTCAGCACAAAATCAATCCCGAGTGTCTGATACGGTCCCAGCCGCGGATCCATCGGGACAAACGCAAAATTGACCGGCTTGTCCGCAAGCTTACGGATCTCGTGCCGGAAAGTGCGTTCCTGTTTGCCGTTTATAAGTTCTCCCACATGTTCCATCTTCCAGTCGTTTAAATCTCCTGCATGGAAGATACTCACCCCACGCACATTCACATAAAATGCCACTCCTGCATCGGTAGACAAAAGGGTCTGGATCTTTAGATCATCCACTTCATAATGGTTGTTTGCGGAGACAAACGTCACTTTTTTCCGCACCCCCGGGTCAATTCCATGCTTTTGCAGAAAATGCGGACTGATGCGGATATCCTTGGATAAAATATAATGTACATTGGTATATTTTTCACTCCAGCGCAGAATATCCATGTCAAAATGATCCTGATGTTTGTGGCTGGCAAACATATAGATTTTTGTATCCGGTGCGTAATCCGGAATCTTTCCCGTAAAGTGGAAACCATTCACCCGGTCCCCGCCAAAATAATCAAAAATCAATACCAGATCATCCACTTCCACCAGAAAACAGCTGTGATGTATAAAAATTACCTGCATGTTGTTCCAATCTCCTTTATCATCTGTGTTACAAGCTTTTGAAATACCGGAGCCACCGCATCGGCTGCTTCCTGCACCTCCTTATGTGACAATGGCTGTGGCGAAATGCCGCATGCCAGATTCGAGATACAGGAAATTCCTACAATCCGCATCCCCATATGATTCGCCGCCACAGCCTCACATGCCGTACTCATTCCTACGGCATCTGCTCCGAGTGTACGCGCCATTGCCACCTCCTGTGGAGATTCATAGGCCGGCCCGGTAAACTGCAGATACGTTCCCTCTTTTAAATCCGCCCCGGTCTCTGCCGCACATTTTTTTGCGATTTTCTGTAAATCATAATCATAAATCCGGCTCATATCCGGAAACCGCGGTCCCAGTTCCTCTATATTTTCTCCAATGAGCGGCGACGGAACAAAACTTGCAATCTGCCCGGTAAGAAGCATCAGATCCCCCGCCTTCATGCCCAGCTGGATTCCGCCCGCTGCATTTGTCAAAAACAGAACTTCTGCCCCCAGAAGTTTCATCAGCCGGATCGGCCGTACCACTTCCGTCATGGAATATCCTTCATAATAATGCACACGTCCCTGCATGCACACAACCGGCACATCCCCGACATAACCAAACACAAAGCGCCCGGTATGGCCCGGCACCGTAGATACCGGAAATCCCTCGATCTCATGATAATCCACCGCGGCCTCCACGCGAAGCTGCGACGCATAATCACCCAGACCGGACCCCAGTACCAGTGCCACTTTCGGCACAAAATCTGTTTTCGTCCTCACGCTGCGCACACAGCGCATGAGAGTTTCATATTCGTTGCTCATTTGTTCTCCTTATTTTTTGCAATTACATACAGAATTTCATTAACTAATAGTATAACAGAATCAAAAATAAAATAAAACAAGAGCAACTGAAATTCATACTTTTTTTATTTCTCTTAAATAATGATGCAGATCATTCCCCCATTGCTGTCATTGACAATTTTCTGCATGGTATCCTGCAGTTTCAGCTGGCACTCATCATCCATCTGCAGGATCTTGCTGCGGATGCCGTCTTCCATCAGTTCCCCGACCGATTTTCCGAAAATATTTGTGGTCCAGATTCCTTCCTTGCTCTCCTCCCCCTCGCGGATATATGCAATCAGATCATTTGCCTGTTCCTCACTGCCGACAATCGGTGCTATTTCGGTCTCAATGTCTGCCTTGATCATATGAATGGACGGGGAAATTGCCCGCATTTTCACGCCATATTTTCCGGCATGCTGGATCAGCACCGGATCTTCCATCCGGATATCCGAAAGCCCCGGCATGACCACTCCATACCCCTTCTGTTCCACAGCAGCCATGGCATCTTCCACACGCTCGTATTCTTTTTTCATCCGGGAGAGGGAACGCAGCATGGAAATCATCTGATATTCCCCTTCGATCTGCATTCCCGTCATCTCACTGATGTAGGAGAAATAGCACTGTTCCGTTGTCTCCATACGGATCGTCACGGTTCCGTTGGAAAGATCTGCCGTCTGCAGCTGGATGTCACGAAAGACCTCCTCTGCCATCTGCTCATTTGCACTTTTTACCCATTCCTGCCCGGCAAGCACAGCCGCTGCATCCCGCACGCGGCCGATTCCATCCATCAGTCTTGATGCCGTCTGAATCATGGCTGCCTTTAATTTATGTTCCATTGGAAGCATTTCCGTCCACTTTGGAATTGCAAAGTCCACACGGGTAACCGGAAATTCAAACAGAATCGCCTTCATAACTGTGACCAGATCCTCCCGGTGCATCTGCTGACAGTTGACCGGAACCACTACCGCCTGATATTCCTGCTCTAAACTTTCTTTCAGTGCAAGTGTCTCACTGCTGTATGGGCGCACGGAATTTAAAACAATCACATACGGTTTTCCAATCTCTTTAAGCTTTTCCACCGCAGTTTGTTCTGCCTCCACATAATTTTCCCGCGGAAGTTCCCCGATACTGCCATCCGTTGTCACCACAATACCAATGGTTGCATGGTCTTTAATTACTTTTTCTGTTCCAATTCTCGCTGCATCCGAAAAAGGAATTTCCTCCTCGAACCACGGCGTATGTACCATGCGGTATCCGTCCCCCTCCAGATGACCATTTGCTCCCTCTACCATAAACCCGACACAGTCAATCAGACGCACACTGACACTGCTCTCATCTGCAAGTGTGATCTCTGCTGCCTCCTGCGGAATAAATTTCGGTTCTGTCGTCATGATCGTTTTCCCGGCGGCTGACTGAGGCAGTTCATCGAGCGTCCGTTTTTTTTCTTCCTCATCTTCGATGTACGGAAGTACAAACAGATCCATAAACCGCTTAATGAACGTTGACTTTCCGGTGCGGACCGGTCCTACGACACCAATGTAGATTTCGCCGTTCGTTCTTTTCTGGATATCTTTATATAAATCAAACTCCATAAAAAAATCTCCCTTCTTTGCATATTCGATTAATCTATCTAATCTATATGCAAAGGGGAGAATTCTTATTCACAGAAATACTCTGTTGTATATTTATTTCTCAGATGACTTCTTTTTGTCGGAAGTCTTCTTCTTTGCAGCTTCTTTCTCTGCTGCTTCCTTCTCTGCTGCTTTCTTTGCCTGCTCAGCAAGCACTTTTTCATTGATGCGTCCATACATCTGCATGTATTTATAGAGTTTCTTTGCCAGATCCTTGGTAATCTGTCCCTCCAGGGCACGCCACTTCCAGTTTTCTCCAAGTGTGGACGGAATGTTGATGCGGGCTTCGGAGCCAAGTCCGATCAGATCCTGCATCGGAACAATTGCCATATCTGCAACGGAAGACCATGCGGCACGCATCATACCCCAGTTATAACCTTCCTCCTCCGTCAGGTTCAGGTATTCGATTGCGAACTTGACAGATGCTTTCGGTGCGGTCTTCATCCATCCCATCACGGTATCATTGTCATGTGTTCCTGTATATACAACACAGTGACTGGTATAGGTGTGCGGCAGATAATCACTTCCCTCACGGCTGTCAAACGCAAACTGGATGACTTTCATGCCCGGGAATCCGGAATCCTTTAACAGTTTGCGGACAGAATCTGTCAAAAATCCCAGATCTTCCACGATAATCGGAAGTTTGCCAAGTTTCTTCTCCAACTGGTTAAACAGATCCATACCCGGACCCTGCTTCCATTTTCCGTTCTTTGCAGTTTTATCTTTGGCTGGAATCGCATAATAAGAATCAAATCCCCGGAAATGATCAATACGGATAATATCATACAGCTCACTCATCGCTTTGATTCGCTTTGTCCACCAGGTATAATTGTCTTTTTTCATTTCATCCCAGCGGAACAGTGGATTGCCCCAGAGCTGTCCGTCTGCAGAAAATCCATCTGGCGGACATCCAGCTACTTCAATCGGATTTAAATCTTCATCCAGATAAAACTGTTTCGGATTTGCCCATACATCCGCACTGTCTCCGGCCACATAGATCGGCACATCTCCGATAATCTCGATTCCGTTTTCATTGGCATATGCCTTTAACTCTCTCCACTGTTTAAAGAACAGATACTGAAGCATCTTATAAAACTCAATATCTTCTGCGTACTTTTTTCTTGCCTCATCCAATGCCGCTGCGTCACGCACACGAAGTTTCTCATCCCACTCGGCCCATGCTTTTCCGTCATTGGCATCTTTTAATGCCATAAACAGCGTATAATCTTCCAGCCAGTCCTTTTCCGCCTCACAAAATGACGAAAAATCTTCCGGCATATTTTTTACAAAACGGGCATATGCTTTATGCAGCAATGCATAGCGTGATACATACATGGTTCCATAATCAATGTATTCCTCGCTTGTGCCCCAGTCAAATGACTCACATTCCTTTTTCTTTAATAAATTTTCCTTGCAGAGAATGTCCAGATCAATAAAATAAGGATTTCCCGCAAAACTGGAAAACGACTGATACGGTGAATCTCCGTAACTGGTCGGACAGATCGGCAGAATCTGCCAGTAAGTCTGACCTCCTTTTACCAGAAAGTCTACAAATTTTCTGGCTGATTTTCCCATAGTTCCAATGCCATACGGTGATGGCAGGGAAGATATCGGCATAAGTACGCCACTTGTTCTCATAAGTGATTCCTCCTAAGATCCAATCTATAATCTATAATTATATCATACCACCTTTTTGTCCCCTTGTAAAAAACATTTTTCAATGCTAGTATGAAGAAAAGGGATTATGAGGTGAAGAATTATGAACGATGTCATAAAACATAAAATCAAACACAATGCACACCGTACACTGGTGTCGATCAAATGGGTAATTTTTGCAATTCTTGTCGGCGGTATCGTCGGACTGTGCGGCACCGCATTTTATTTTTGTCTGACATTTGTCACCGTGCTGCGCGGGCAGGATCCCTGGCTGTTGTATCTGCTCCCTGTCGGGGGACTGATCATTGTCGGTGCTTATCACCTGCTGCACGATGAAAAAGATACCGGAACCAATCTGGTCATCTCTGCCATCCACTCGGATGACGAGCTGCCCCTGCGCATGGCTCCTTTGATCTTTATTTCCACACTGATCACGCACCTGTTCGGCGGATCTGCCGGCCGTGAAGGTGCCGCCCTGCAGATGGGCGGAAGTATCGGAAACGCAATCGGAAAATTCTTCCGTTTTGACGATAAAGATAAACATGTCATGATCATGTGCGGCATGAGTGCTGCGTTTTCCGCTCTCTTTGGTACCCCGATGGCTGCTGCCATCCTTCCAATGGAAATTGTAAGTGTCGGCGTCATGTACTATACCGCCCTTGTTCCATGTGTGATCAGTTCTCTTGTCGCACACGGAGTTGCTTACCTGTTTGGTGTTTCCAACCAATGGTTTTCCATCGAGCACATCCCGGACTTTGGCATTCTTCCTGCCGTGCAGATTTCCATCCTTGCCGTGCTCTGCGCACTGGTAAGTATTGTTTTTTGTATTCTTCTGCACAAAAGTGAAGAAATTTACCGCAAACTGTTCCAGAATCCCTACATCCGCATCTTTGCCGGTGGATGTATTGTTGTCATTCTGACGATGCTTGTCGGCAACCAGAATTACAACGGTACCGGTATCGGCATCATCCAGATGTGCATTGATGGAACGGTCCGTCCGGAAGCCTTCCTGTTAAAGATGATCTTTACCGCACTGACTCTTGGTGCCGGTTACAAAGGCGGAGAAATTGTTCCTTCCTTTTTCACCGGCGCGGCCTTTGGCTGCCTGTTTGGAACGCTGACCGGCATATCCCCGACACTTTGTACGGCTGTCGGCATGACTGCCGTATTCTGTGGTGTCACAAACTGTCCGATCACTTCACTGTTAATCAGTTTTGAATTGTTCGGTTATGACGGCATGCCGTATTTTCTTCTGGCTGTCGCTTTCAGCTATATGCTCTCCGGATACTTTGGTCTGTACCGGAGCCAGAAGATTGTGTACTCCAAATACAAAACCAGTTACATCAACAAGACAACTCATTAATCCCAAGAACCACACAGCCAGTCGCCGGCAATTCCATGTTCGAATGAACCGAACCGATTGGCCGGGTTCCTGCATGCAGGTCATCAATATATAACGTCCATGTCCTGTCATCCGGCAGCAGGAGTGTTTCTTTTCTGCCGGATGCATTGTATGCCACCAGAAGTGTCTCTTCCGGCTGGCGGATTGTAAACGCGATGGTCTGTTCGGATGTCATTTCCATAAACAGAATATTCTGGCGGATCTCCTCTGCGTCTGTCATACGCAATCCTTTATGTGCTTTCCGGAAAGCAATCAGTCCCCTGTAATACTGCTGCAATCCTTTTTGTCCATCGCTCCAGTCATAGCGCAGTACATTTGTTTCATACGGCAGATTATAACTGTTCTCGGATATCTCACCATTTTTTCCGGCCGGTTTGGTTCGTGCAAACTCTTCTCCCCCCAGGAAAAACGGAACTCCCTGTGCGGTAAATACCATCGCAGCCGCCAGACGGTTCATTGCAAGGCGTTCGCCTGCATCACAATCCGGTCTGGAAATCTGCAGTTTATCCCACAAGGTCAGATTGTCGTGACAGGAAACATAATTGATCACTTTCTCCGGTGTATCCGTCCATGTGCCGCCGGCTGCATAGGTATAAGCTGCATAATCTACCTGTGGATGCCACACACCTCCTGTTGCACAGTAACGCACCGCAACTTTCATTTTTTCCTTTCCGCTGACATAGCCGCAGTCTTTGTTATAAAACACATGTCCGCGCACCATGTCCCGGATATCATCCGAAAACATTCCGATGCCGTCCAGCATACGCGCGTTTCTCTTCATGGCACGCCTAAATTCCGGCATGGTTGAAGTACCGCCTGTCCAGCCCTCTCCATACAGAATGATATATGGATTGATTTCTTTTAACCTGCGGCTGATCTCATTCATGGTATCAATATCAAGAACACCCATCAGATCAAACCGGAACCCATCCACATGATATTCCCTTGCCCAGTAACAGACAGATTCTACGATGTATTTGCGCATCATCGGCTGCTCCGAAGCAATTTCATTGCCACAGGCAGATGCATTGGAATATCTGGTTCCGTTCATCCGGTAATAATAATCCGGCTCACATTTCTGCAGACAGCTGTCCAGATCATAGGTGTGATTGTACACCACATCCATGATCACTCCGATGCCCTCCCTGTGAAAAGCCGCAATCATTTCTTTCATTTCCCGGATACGCACCTCCCCATGGAACGGATCTGTTGAAAAAGATCCCTCCGGTACGTTATAATTCAGCGGATCGTATCCCCAGTTATACTCCCGCTTCTTTGGTGCCGCCTCATCAATACTTGCAAAATCATACATTGGCATGATCTGCACATGCGTAATACCGAGCGATTTCAGATAATCCAGCCCGGTTGGTTCCCCATCTTTGTTTTTGGTTCCTTTTTCTGTTAAACCCAGGTACTTTCCCGGATGCTTTACACCGGAAGATACATCTGCGGTACTGTCTAACACCGAAATCTCACAGATCACCAGATCTGTGCGGTTTTTAAAAGCGGGGCCATGATCCTCTTTAAAATTCTCAGGATCGGTCTCTCTTAGGTCCAAGACCATACTTCGCTGTCCATTTACACCGACAGCTACCGAATATGGGTCCTGCGATTCTACAGTTTTTCCACTTCGCTCCAGACGGTATGTATAATAAACATGCCGCAGATCTCCGTCTACCCGGATCGCCCAGGTTCCCTGTATATCCCGCTTCATCGGAATGGTATCCGACAGGCAATCTCCGTCTCCTTCCTGATACAGACACAGCGTTACTGCATCCGCCGTCGGAGCCCAGAGCCGGAAATCCGTACCTTTCTTCGTGTACACAGCACCCAGATCATTTCCATCATATGGAATCCTTTGCTGCATTCCCTCTCTCCTCCCTGAAATATATTATTTTCGCATTTTTTCGTAATTCATTATATTTTAATTTTTTGTATCTGTAAATTGGAAAAATCACTAAGTTTTTTTCAATATTTTGTGAAATAAGACGAAGAAAAGAGGCATTCCATGTTTTATGCCATGAAATGCCTCTTTTTTTGTTTTCCGTATCAGGCAAACCCTTATGCGTTTGTTGCCTGTACCATTGCCTCAAGGGTTCTGACTGCTGCTCCCGAATCGATCGTCTTTGCTGCAAGTGCAATGCCATCTGCAATACTGTCTGCCTTTTTCCCAATATACAAAGCGGCTCCTGCATTCAAAAGCACAATCTCCCTCTTTGGTCCCTGTTCCTTTCCAGAAAGAATATCTCTGGTGATCTGTGCGTTTACGGCTCCATCCCCACCCTGCAGTTTTGCGATTTCACACCGCTTTAATCCAAACTGCTCCGGTGTGATTGTATAGGTGGTTACTTTTCCATCCTTAATTTCAGATACCGTGGTCTCACCGGTCAGTGTGATCTCATCCATGTTATCCTCTCCGCTGACAACCATTCCCCGTTCTACCCCGAGGTTCATCATGGTTCCTGCAATCACTTCCGTAAGTGCCGGGGAATACACCCCTACAAGCATTGCCCTGGCACGGGATGGATTAGAAAGTGGTCCTAAAATATTAAACACCGTGCGGATGCCCAGCTGTTTTCTGACCGGTCCCACATACTTCATGGCAGGATTAAAATGCGGTGCAAACATAAATCCGATCCCGACCGTCTCCACACACTTTTCTACCACAGCCGGATCTGCGGAAATATTTACGCCAAGTGCTTCTAACACATCTCCGGCACCACTTTTAGAAGAAATGGAACGATTGCCATGTTTTGCCACCGGAAGCCCGGCTGCTGCCACAACGAACGCTGATGTTGTGGAAATATTAAACGAATAGGTACAGTCTCCGCCGGTACCGACAAAATCCACATAATCTGCCACTTTCGGACTGATCGTATTTGCCTTGTTGCGCAATACAGCTGCCAGTCCCGTAATCTCATCCAGCGTTTCCCCTTTCATGCGGAGTGCTGTCAGAAAACATGCAATCTGCGCCTCTGTTGCCTGTCCGGTCAGAATCAGCTCCTGTGCTTTCATCGCTTCCTCTTTTGTCAGATCTTTTCCCTCTACCAGTTTGGCCAGAATCTCTTTCATCTATGATATCCTCCTGTTTGATTCGCTTTTCCGTTACATTTCATTTAACTCTTTTTTGAATGTGCTGCAATAGTCTGCTGCAGCCTGCGGATCAAAACCGTGTTCCCGCATCAGTGTGATAAAATGAGAGCCTACAATGGCTCCGTCAATAATCTCTTTCATCGGACGTACATCCTCTGCCGTGCGGATACCAAATCCCATCATAACCGGAATTTTTGCCTCTTTCTTTACCGCTGTCAGATATTCTAAAATCTGACGGTGGAAGGTTGCTTCCTGTCCGGTAACTCCCATGGAAGACACACAGTAGACAAATCCCCGTGCATTTTTAAGGATTTTTGGCACACGGTCTTTGGATACCGGGGAAACCAGCTGGATCAGAATGGTTCCATCCTCTTTCTGTAACTGTGTCTGGAGTTCTTCCTGCTCTTCCAGCGGCAGATCAGGAATGATCAGTCCATCCACCCCGCAGGCATTGCACTCTTTTACAAATTTTTCCACGCCATAATGCAGTACCGTGTTGTAATACATCATAAATACAATCGGGATCTGCACACCATCGTCACGCATCTCTTTCATACAGGTAAATGTCTTCTCCAGATTTGCCCCGCCGAGAATTGCCTCATAGGAAGCCGCCTGAATAACCGGACCGTCCGCTACCGGATCGGAAAACGGAATTCCAAGTTCAATAATGTCCGTTCCCGCCGCTTCCTGTGCTTTGATGATCGCCTTTGTCTTATCATAATCCGGCAGACCTGCTGTGATATAAGTAATAAATGCCTTTTCTTTCTTTTCCTGTAACGCCTGAAGCGCTGTCTCAATTCGATTCATCCCTGTTATGCCCTCCTTAATTCAGATATCCTTTTCCGTCAAGATAATTCGCAATGGTGTTTACATCTTTATCTCCACGACCGGACAGACAGATAATCATGCTCTGGTCCATGGTCATTTCTTTTGCCTTTTTAAATGCATAGGCAACGGCATGTGCACTCTCAATTGCCGGAATAATTCCCTCTAACTTACACAGTTCCATCAGCGCATCCATTGCCTCCACATCCGTAATTGCCACATATTTTGCACGTCCGGTATCCCGCAGATATGCATGCTCCGGTCCGACTCCCGGATAATCCAGTCCGGCGGAAATGGAGTGTGCCAGCTGGATATTTCCATCGGTATCCTGCAACAGATACGAACGCATGCCATGCAATACTCCAGGCTCTCCCAAAGCCATGGCGCTGGCATGTTTTCCGGTCTCAATTCCAAGGCCCGCTGCTTCCACACCGATCAGTTCCACCTCCGGCTCATCAATAAAATCGGCAAACATTCCGATGGAATTGGAACCGCCGCCCACACATGCCATAACCACATCCGGATTCTTTCCTTCTGCTTCCATGTGCTGACGCTTTGCCTCCCGGCTGATCACACTCTGAAACTCTTTCACCATCTTCGGATACGGATACGGTCCTACCGCAGATCCGATAATATAGAACGTATCCTCCGCTGTTTTGGCCCAGGTACGGATGGCTTCGTTTGTCGCGTCTTTTAAGGTATTGCTTCCGGATTCCACGGATACCACTTTTGCACCAAGCATCTCCATACGCATCACATTCAGTTTCTGTCTCTGGATATCTTCTTTTCCCATGTACACCGTACATTCCATATCAAACAGTGCTGCTCCCGTTGCAGTAGCTACACCATGCTGTCCTGCACCGGTCTCCGCGATTACCTTTGTCTTTCCCATACGCTTTGCCAGAAGGATCTGACCGATCACATTGTTGATCTTGTGGGCACCGGTATGGTTTAAATCTTCACGCTTTAAATAAATTTTTGTACCGTATTTTGCAGACAGACGCTCTGCATAGTAAAGAGGTGTCTCTCTGCCGACATACTGTTTCAGATAATAATGATACTGCTTCATAAACTCCGGATCATGAATGGCCTCCTCATATGCCTGATCCAGTTCCTGTAATGTATTCATCAGCGACTCTGCCACATACTGTCCGCCAAACTGTCCATAATATGCTTTCTTATTCATCTTTCTTTCCTTTCTTCTGCTTCCTCTTTGACACATGTTACAAATTGTTTTATCAATGCTTCTTCTTTTTGATCTTTTTCTTCCACTCCGGAACTTACATCCACGATATCCGGGTCAAACAACCGGATTCCTTCGGCAACATTTCCGGCATGTAACCCTCCTGCCAGGACAAATTTTCTTCCGGCGAAAATCCCCGCCTGCCGGTCAATATTCAGTTGCTTCTGCCAGTCAAAACTCTGTCCGCCGCCATAGCCTGCACCATCCACGACAATCGCTGTAATTTTCTGTTGCAGTTCTTCCGGCAGTTCAAAAAAGCTCTTTGTTTTTGTCTCAAACTCTTCCGGATCTGAGAGGTTTATGGCATACCAGACAGGAAGTTCTGCTGCCGTTATGGCATCCTCTGACAGCTTTCCGTGCATCTGGATGATGTCAAATTTCATCTGCTGTAGTGTCTTTATCTGTGCCGCATCCGGGGAAACGGTTACGGCAACCTTTTTTATCCGTGGACTGATTTTTTTCATGATTTTTTCTGCCTGTTGCCGGCTTAAATTCCGCCTGCTTTTCTCATAAAAAACAAATCCTGCGTAATCGGCCCCTGCATCATTTACATACTGCGCATCCGCAGGCTTTTTCAGTCCACAGATCTTTACTTCTGGTCTCATGCCTGATACAGCTCCTTCCATTTTTGTGCAAGTGCTTTCGGATTTTCCGATTCCATAAACGCACGCCCGATCAAAAAAGCATCCACCCCACAGTCTCGCAGGAACCGCACGTCCTCATCTCCCGTAATCCCACTTTCTGCCACAAATACTTTATCTTCCGGCACATAAGGGCGAAGCCGTCTGGTATGTTCCAAAGAGATCGTAAAATCCTTAAGATTACGGTTATTGACCCCGATGATTCTCGGGTTGATCTTCATCGCCCGTTCCACCTCTGCCTCATCATGTGTCTCAACCAGCATATCAAGTTCAAGTTCTCTTGCCAGCTGATAAAAATCATGCATCTGTGCATCATCGAGAATCGCTGTAATCAGAAGTACCGCATCTGCACCGATCACTTTTGCCTCATAAAACTGATACTCACAGATCATGAAATCTTTCCGCAAAATCGGAAGGCTGGATTTTGCCCGGATTTCTTTTAAATACGCAACATTTCCGTGAAAATGATCTTCCTCTGTCAGACACGAAATGGCATCCACAGATGCATTGTATTCCGCGATCCGCTCCATCAGATCAATCTTGCTTGTAATTGTTCCAAGACTTGGGGATGCTTTCTTAAATTCTCCGATAATAGAAAGTCCCGGTTTCTTTAAATGATTGTAAAAGCAGTTGGCTTCCCTCGTCTTTATCTCCTCTGCCATACGGCGCATCTGACTTTCTGAAATGCGGGCCATATGTTCTGGAAGCCGTCTTTTTTTGTCTGCTACAATTTCTTCTAAAATCATATCGTATCTCCTAACACTTTTCGGGAACATCGGTCCATATAAAGTTTGCCTTTGGCAAAGGACCGACGCTGCATGTTAGATTTCCAAGGAAATCTAACACATATCATTTACGAAGTTTTCTATGATGCGTTTGCCGTGTTCGGTATAAATGGATTCCGGATGGAACTGTAATCCGACAACCGGACATTCCTTATGACGCATAGCCATGATCTCGCCATCGTCTGTCCGTGCCAGCACCCGCAGACAATCTGGCAGATCTTTTTCCTGTACTGCAAGCGAATGATACCTTGCCACACGGATCGGAGAATTGATTCCCGTAAATACGCTGCTTCCATCATGCTCAATCAGTGACTGTTTGCCATGAAACAGTGCTTTTGCATAAGAAACGGTTCCCCCTAATGCCTCACCAATACACTGATGTCCCAGACAGATACCAAGAATCGGTTTCTTTCCGGTAAATTCCCGGACAACATCCATGCAAATGCCAGCCTCTTTTGGATTTTTCGGTCCTGGAGAAAGCACGATCCGCTCCGGGTCCATCGCAGTAATTTCATCAATGGTAATCTTGTCGTTTCGGACAACTTTGATATCGGAGTTAAAAATTCCGATATACTGATACAGGTTATAAGTAAAAGAATCATAGTTATCAATCAGCAAAATCATAAATTTTCCTCCTCTATAAGCGTCTTGGCCAGTGCCATTACTTTATTGCAGCACTCCTGATACTCATTTTCCGGAACAGAATCTGCAACTATTCCCGCTCCAGCCTGCAAATATACACGGTTTTTCTTTTTGATCATTGTCCGGATCGTAATACAGAAATCCATATCACCGGAGAAATCGATGTATCCGGTTGCGCCTCCGTAGAGTCCTCTGCGCACACTCTCAAGTTCATCGATAATCTCCATCGCGCGGATCTTCGGTGCTCCAGAAAGCGTTCCTGCCGGAAGGAACGAAGAAACCAGATCCAGCGGATGAAATTCTCCTTTTTTCTTTCCTTCCACCATGGATACGATGTGCATCACATGGGAATAATTCTGCACTTCCATAAACTGTGTCACCTTGACGGTTCCAAATTCCGAGATCCTTCCCATGTCATTTCTCGCAAGATCCACCAGCATAACATGTTCGGCGCGTTCCTTTTCATCCCGGAGCAATTCATCCCGAAGCAATGCATCCTCCTCGGCATCCACACCCCTGCGCCGGGTTCCGGCGATCGGACAGGTATACACCCTGCTTCCCTGCTGCTTTACAATCATTTCCGGGGAACTTCCGATCACTTCAAACTCTCCATAATTGAAATAATACAGATACGGGGATGGATTCAGTTCCCGGAGTTCTTTATACAGCTCAAATCCGGTCTGTTTTGTCTCAATCGTCCATCTCTGGGAAAGCACGGTCTGGAAAATATGTCCTTCCCGGATATACTGCTTGATCTTTTCGACTTTTTCGCAATACTGTTCTAAGGTATCGGACTGGTTGACAATCACACCGTCATGTGTAAAATTTCTGTCCGGTATCTGTCCGGCATTTTTTCTTGCCTCCTCAATCAGTTCTGCTGCTTCTGCTAATGCTTTCTTTTTTCCGTCTTCCGAATCTTCTCCAAGAATCACTGCAGTCAGCGTCTCTGCCACATGATCCACCAGGATAAATTTTGTCATGAGCATCATCTGGATGGTCTCGATTCCAATCTCGTCTGGATTGTTATCCGGCAGTACTTCTGCATAGCGGACAAAATCATATCCCAGATTTCCGACCAGTCCTCCGGAAAAAGACAGCTCTTCGTTTTCTTTTACGATATCAAACTCGCTGTAATATTCTTTCAGACGTTCGAGCGGATTTCCCTGCCGGATTTCTTCCGTCCCGTCGTTTTGCCGGATCACGAGTGCATCTCCGCGGGAAGTAATGATCTCTTCCGGTTCTTTTCCAAAAAACGTATATCTGTCATAATTTTTATCATAACTTTCCAGCAAAAACCCTTTTTTGTTTCCGACCAGACTTTCATACATGCCGATTGCTGTCTCATTTACAATGCTGACTGTCTTTTTGTATACCCGTAATCTCCGCTTCATATTACTGCTCCTTTTTTCCAAATAAAAAACGTCCCTGATCCGACTGCTGCCGGATCAGGGACGATTATCCTCGTGGTGCCACCCTTCTTCGCTCCGTAACTGAAAAATAACAAAGGCAGCCATCCCCGAACCGGAAATAACTGCCACCAATTACGCAACCTCTTGTGATACAGAAAACAAAATCTTTTTGTCTCGATATCCATGCCCCTGTAACGTGGGGAAACGGCTCAACTACTCGCCTTACGCTTTCACCTTGCATCTAACGAATCCATTCCATGACAAACTATCCTGCCGGCTCACACCTGCCGCCGGCTCTCTGAAAGGAATCATCTGCTGTACTTACCTTCGCTCAATGATTTTATTTCTCTTTAATTTATTAACAGTTTAATACACTACAGTGTGTCTGTCAACCAAAACTTTAACTTTCAGGAAAATTTCATTTTAGGATACAATCACCTTGCGGAATTTTATATTTTCTTTTTCACTCTTTTCGTGTAAAATACATTTTACGGCAATGTTTATTGCATAACAACTTAAGAAAGGACTTATAGCTATGAAACAAAAAATAGGACTGTTTCTTTGCCTTGCCCTGCTCCTTACCGGATGCAGCTACCAGACAAAGACCATCCGTTTCGGTGCAGCCGACATCGGTGGGATGTATTATACCGTTGCAAATGCTTATGCCGGTCTGGCATCCGAAGAATCCTCCGACCTGAAATTTGAAGTTAAAAACACCGCCGGATCTGCCGCGAATCTGCGGCTTCTGTCCGGAAATTACATTGATCTTGGAATCGCGCAGGCGGATCTGGTCCGGGCTGCCTACGAGGGAACCGGCAGTTTCTCTGATAACAGGCAGCAGGGATACCGTGCCATTGCAGGTCTCTACACCGAAGCCTGCCAGATCGTTGTCCGGGCAGATTCTGATATCCGGACATTAAATGATCTGCAGGGAAAAACCGTCAGCATCGGTGCCAGCGAATCCGGAACCGAACAAAACGCAACAGAAATTTTAAAACTGAGCGGTCTGACTTCGAAACTGGTGCACATGGTAAATCTGGATTATGCAGATGCAGCAGGAAAACTTGCCTCTGGCGAAATTGACGCCTTATTCTGCACCGCCGGCATCCGCACTGCTGTCATCGAAGAACTGGCAAAGGAATGTGATCTGCGGCTCCTTTCCATCGATGATACCTGTCTGGAAAAATTGCTTGCAACCACAAAGGAATACCGTAAATATGTCATTCCTGCAAACACTTACAGTGGACAAAACGAAGACGTGACAACCATTGGAGTCAAAGCCGTACTGCTTGCCTCCGATGCCCTTTCCGAAAAAACCGTGGAAAAACTTACAGAAATTCTGTTTTCCCACGCACAGGATCTGGCCTATGCCACATCTTTAGACGCTGCTTTTGACGAGACAGATGCATCCTCCGGTGTAACCATTCCCTTCCATCCGGGTGCTGCTGCTTATTATGCCGGGCAGGGAATCAGCGTCAATACAAAATAACATATGAAAGAAGGACAACTATGGAAATACATTTGAATATGTACCAGACACTGGCAGTTGCTGTACTGGTACTCTTGTTTGGCAGCTTTTTAAGACACCGCATCCGATTTCTGGAAAAATTCTGTATTCCGGCACCTGTCATTGGTGGTCTTTTGTTTGCAATTTTGACCTGTCTTTGTTATGTTACCGGAATTGCGGAATTTTCTTTTGACGACACACTCCGGGAAGTATGCATGGTATTTTTCTTTACCTCGGTCGGTTTTCAGGCCAACTTAAAAGTTTTAAAAAGCGGAGGCACAGCCATGGTCGTTTTCCTCGGTCTTGTCGTTGCGCTGATTCTATGTCAGAACCTTCTTGCCGTGGGATTGTCCCATGTCCTGCACTTAAATCCGCTGATCGGTATGTGTACCGGCTCTATCCCAATGGTCGGCGGTCATGGTACTGCCGGAGCATTCGGTCCTGTCTTAGAAGACTTTAATATTCAGGGAGCCACCACGATCTGTACTGCTGCTGCCACCTTTGGTCTGATTGCCGGCAGTCTGGCCGGCGGTCCTCTCGGCAGACGCCTGATTGAAAAACATAACCTGCTGTCCACGGCAGTCACGGAAGATGACAGTCTGCTGGTTGAGGATGAAAAGAAGCATGAGCGTCATACGAACATGTATGCATCCGCTGTTTTCCAGTTAATCCTTGCGATCGGTCTGGGAACAATTTTTTCTTATTTTCTGACAAAAACCGGGCTTACCTTTCCGGTTTACATCGGTGCCATGCTGGCAGCCGCATTGATCCGCAACATTGCCGAATACTCTGGCAAAGCAACGATCCACATGGGTGAGATCAACGACCTCGGTGGTATTTGTCTTTCCCTCTTTTTGGGTATGGCAATGATCACCTTAAAACTCTGGGAACTTGCTGCCCTGGCACTTCCGCTTGTGATCCTGCTGACGGCACAGGTCGTACTGATCTGTGTATTTACTTACTTCATCGAGTTTAACATTATGGGACGGGATTACGATGCCGCTGTACTGGTTGCCGGAACCTGTGGTTTTGGTATGGGTGCTACTCCAAATGCCATGGCAAATATGCAGGCCATCTGTGACCGCTACGTGCCTTCCGTAAAAGCGTATCTCCTGATTCCTCTGATCGGAAGTTTATTTGCAGATTTTATCAACAGCCTTGTAATTACCTTTTTTATCAATATTTTGTAATTGGGAGGACAACGAAAATGTTTTGGAAAAAATTAAAGAAAAAGGCAGCGGAAAAGCATAATTACGACCTGACCTACGACAATGTAGCGATTCCGGAAGTGCACACCCACAAACCGGAAGATCACGAAGAAACTCCGGGTGAAGATGCCCCGGTGCACTATGACAACGTAGCTATCCCTGAGGTACATATCCGCAGGAAAAAATAAAAGACTCCGCAGAATCAAAGCTCTGATGGCCCCGGTTCTGCGGAGTTTTTCTTTTCCTGTCATTTATTTTAAATGCAGATGTTCTTCCTTTCCCTGAATCTGCAACGTCACCGGGCGGCCCACACGTACGCGTTCTCCCTGTTCTAACGTCCCTATCACTTTGTCTTCTTTCAGCAGTAAAATCTTCTCCGGAGAATCACTGACCATCCGGTATGTCTGCTCAAAAGAATCATAGGAAATCTGACAATGATTCCACTCAAGTATTTTGTTTTCTGCTGTATTCTTCTTTTTTGTGGAAGAATCCTCTTTCCGGCCATGTTTCTTTTTTGTCTTTCTCCATCGATGGAATTTCTTGCGCCGCCAGCGGTGTCCGGACTGCTTCGGATTTTTCCCCCGTTTTTTCTGCTCTTTTTCCTGCTTCTCCGATGGCAGGTACCCGCCTGTAATCCATCCTGTCAGTATGAGTATCCATGCAACTCCATGCAGCAGCGTAAAGAAATATATCCCCGCCAACAGGAACGAATGCAGTGCCGGAAACACAGTCAAAACGACCAGCAGTTCTGCCAGCACCAGACTGGTAAACAGCGTAGGCAGGATCATCGTCTTTTTTCCTTCTGCCAGAAACAACATTCCCACCGACAAAAAACAAAGCAGCACCGGGAGCAGTGCTGCAATGGCACAAACTGCCAGAAGCCGCGTCTGTCCCGCTTCCTGCACATAAGAAAGACTGCTTTTTACCGTACCAACCGTGATCGGAGCTTTTAAAACGAAAGTATCTGCCACTCTGCCTTCTGTCAGATACGTATAACCTGCCCTTCCTCCTGCTTTCACCACATCCAGACCGGACAGCGTCATCTCCTGCCCGCCTGCCGAAAACTTACAAAACGGCAATAGCATGGAAAGTAATGCCAGAAGAAGTGCTATTGCTGCTATATTTTTCAATAAACGTCCATACGTTCTCATGCTCATTTCCTCCCATCGTTTTACATTCTGACAGGCTCATTATAGCACGGAATCTTTTGTCTTCTTATTAAATTTCTTTTAAATTTTTGTGATTCACAATTGCCACCCAGATTCCCGGGGCTTTCAACGGCACCGAAAGGATATAGGCCAGCACAACACGCAGCCCCAGAGAGATCACCGTAAGTACCACTGACATCTGTGCTTTGTTGATTGCCCGCCATCATCGGCAGTGCAAATAAGATAAGATTCTTTGATATTTTTCCTTTTGTTAAATCGTAGTACATTCTTTTTCTATATTTTTCCAGGTTTATTTTCGCAATGTATTTATCCAATTCCATACCACGGGCATATATATTTTTCGCCCGAGATATAGCACAAAAACCACCAGTATCACCGTAAGTATTCTCCGAAGCGGCCAGTACCATGGCTGTTTTCCAAGAAAGCCTTTCAGAATCCAGATTCCCATTTTCGCTTCTTTTTTCTGATTGCACCGCATACAGGCAGTACATAAGTTTTTCATATCATTCGAACCGTGAATTCCAAGCAATGCGGCTCTTCTACGCACCGCCGGATACTCCTCCATGCAATGAACCGGGAAAATATGGTCAATCGTTATTTTATCTTTTGGCTTCTTTTTCCCGCAGTATGCACACCGGTACTTTCCGGTTGGTGATGGATGCTTTGCAAAAAAACGGCTACGGTAATTGCTGCTTCGCGTATATTGCGTTGGCACTGCTTCAAATGTAAGATTCCTTCTTCTGCAATAACGCTGCATATGATTTTTTTCCCGTCTGGAACATTCCTTTTTTTCATAATATACTCTGCCATTTTCCCTCCTGATACGGGTATATTTCTTCCACCACAGAAAAATGCGGCAGCACTTTACGCTTTTTGTTCCATTTTTTATTCTTACGGTATATGTCTGTGCCAACGTTGCAATTTCCTTTATTTCAATTTTTGGTTTTGCAGCTTATCATCCGTTTGTGTTAACTGCTATATTGCTAAATATCCAAATACTAATATCGTCACACCTTTCAAAAACTTTATACATTGGATGTGTTCTTCCGGCATATATGTAATATTCAGAAATCACGAATTATCTGCACGTATTCCTCTACCTGCGCATCATTTCGATATTGATTCAGGATTTCCTGCTGATCATTCTCATTGAGTTCTTCAAATCCGCGTGCAAATACAACCTGCTTGGATTCAAAAGATCCTGTTTCATTGCAGCATTCTCTATTTTCCATCTCTCATCTTATTCTTTAATTCCTGAACCACTTCCAGATAATCCCTGTGTTTCATATCCGGAAAAGCCTTGATCAGTCGTCCCTGTCCCACAAACGTATGCTCTACGATTGAGCTGGATAACTCATCAAATTCTTTCTGTAGATCTGCCTTATTTTTACGAAGCGTCTCAATGGATTTATTTACTTTCTCTTCCGTTGCTTCCTTAAACTCTGCCCTGGCCAAAGCCGCCTGCACCTTACCTTCGCCAACTTTCTGTACGGTATCAATCGTCGTTGTTGCCAGAGAATCACTAATCTTATCACTGATCACCCGCATGTTGGCACGAATTGTATCCAGCCTCGTAAGTTTCCTGTTCAGTCCCTGAATAACCGCAACAGTCACCATAAGATCCGCCAGATACAATGCATAAAGTATTGCAACGACCATCCACCCCACAATGGATGGCGCGTGCGCAGAAGTGTGATGTTCCACAAAAGACTGAAATACTTTCACAACAAGCAGAATCGCCACTCCCCAGATCAATGAGAACTCCAGACAGATATATCCATGAAAATTCAATGGCTTGTTGGAATAATCCCACCATCTTGCATGAAAGCAAACGTCGAGGAGCCATCCGGCGATCAGTTCAACCGCAGTTGCCAAAATCACACCAAACAGGAAAATCATACCGTCACTCAGCTGGTATCCGCTGCCCTGAAACGTATTCATCATCGCAAATACCGAAAGCACTCCAAATCCGTATACCGGACACACGGGTCCATTTAGGAATCCTCTGTTAATTACTTTTCCACAGGCTACCGCATGATAGACAACTTCAAGTGCCCAGCCTCCAAATGAATAGATCAAAAAATACCAGCATATCTGGTAATATGTCATTCCACAAATCATCTTTTATTCCCCTTATTCTAATATTCCATGTTAATAAAACAGCTCTCATATGATAGCTAAATGCCGTATTCGATGATTTCTTTGCATCTTCTGTCTGTTCCGATACCAGTTCTATCAAATTTTCCGCTTCCAAAATAATCACCTGCTATTTTCTCTAACTGCTCTGCAATCTGCGGAAACGGAAGGTTCAAATCCAATGTCCGCACCCATATCGTGTTGCCATCCATAGAATACTTATTATTCGGTGTTATTTGTTCCTGTGTCTTTGCATATAGTAACATTCCTGCAACATTTCCGGTTTGATTTCTATCCAGATTTTTCACATACGCAAATATCTGATACAAATTTCCCGAATATAAGGAGTTCTTTGTAATAAATACTTGTACGATTGATATCAAGCAGTTTTGCACCAACAGAAGCGGGTATTTCTTTAGTCGTCAAAAGGTTTTGGACTAAACTTACTCTCGTAGTCAGGTCCACAAATTTCTTCAGATTTTTTTTTGAGCCAGTCAACCTGCATGGTTAACTGACCAACCTTTTTCGCATACTCCGCCTTTTCCTTGCGTTCTTCAGCAAGCTTGTCTTTGAGGTTTTCCTGACGCTTGTCATCGAATACTGCAGAGGCATTGTTAAGGAATTCTTTCTTCCAATTGCGGAGCAGATTTGGTTGGATGTTATTCTCGGTTGCAAGGGTGTTGAGATCTTTCTCGCCCTTAAGCAGCTCGATTACCAGGTCTGATTTAAATTTGGCACTAAAGTTTCTTCTTTGTCTGGACATATTGATGAATCCTCTCTTTCATACTGATTTTAGTATATCAGATTCATTAAGAAATGTCCGAAAAAGTGTCTTAATTTATGAGACCATTATAGACGGAACCGGGATTTATCGGTTCTGGAATATAAAGTGGCAAAAGAATCTGAAAAGCTGGAGGCACTTGCAAAGGATGTTGTAAAAAGTGAGTCAAGCCTGGCTGCATTATCCGGCTCCATAGCGGCTCAGAATGTACCGTTAGAATACACACAGGATGAGTTGGAAGAAAAGCAGCAGGAGGCGGACAGGCTGACAGGACTTTTAGGACAGATAAAACAATATGTGAGAACATTCCGTTTATTTGCACCTACCATGGAAGAATATGCCATATCGGTGGAAAAGGGTGGCAAAATAGAGGCAGGAAACAGTTACAGGGGCATATTATCTGAACTGGGGAAACTGCTGGAGAGATTCAAGAAAGTGATAAGAGAGGGTTTGAGTTGGTTTCCAAGACTTATGCGTTGGAAGACTTCTGTCGGAGATGTTGCCCCGGTTTTTAAGGATACTGATAACGGATATAGTTATTTTCTGTATGGCTATATGAATGTTGAAACGAGGGAGCAGTATTCAAAGGAAGACTTACAGAATGAAATTATTGCGGAACTGCTTGTCGGAACCGTGGAACAGATGGATGCCAATATAGTGGCACTGGAACGTGATTTGGCAGAGATTTTGAGACTGAGTGGGGAGCAGAGAAGATTGTGGGAAGCGTATGAAGAGAGGAAGAGGTAAGAAAATAGTTCCAATAATTATTTGCATTCTTGGTAAAAACGACTTGAAAAAGTTCGTCAAAACGAATAGAATATAATAGTAAAGGAGAGCTTACTATGGAAAAATATATATCAGTACTTGAAACGGCAGAGAGATGGAATGTTTCTCAACGTAGAATACAAATACTATGCAATGAAAATAGGATAAAGGGTGCTATTAAACAAAGTGGTGTATGGTTAATTCCATATGGAGCTAAGAAACCTGAAAGAATGAAATCGGGTATAAAAGTTCCTAAGGATACTCAATTGAATGTACTATCGTTGTTTTCAGGTTGTGGAGGAATGGATTTGGGATTTGAAGGTGGATTTAATGTTTTGAGAGAATCCATAAATGAGAATGTTCATCCAGAGTGGAATGTAAAGAAAAATGGAAAGTGTTGGGCTAAATTGCCGAAAACAAGGTTTCACACAGTATTTGCAAATGATATTAAACCAGAAGCAAAATCAGCTTGGTGTAATTATTTTAAAAGTAAAGGCCTTGAAACAACATCATATTATTTAGACAGTATTGTTGATCTGGTAAAACTGCAGAAGGAAAATAAAGTTAATATTTTTCCACCAAATGTTGATGTTGTGACAGGCGGTTTCCCTTGTCAGGATTTTTCTGTAGCAGGAAAGAGAAAGGGTTTTGATTCGGACAAGGGGCATAATGGAAAAAGAATTACTGATGAAGAACCTACAGTTGAAAATAGGGGGCATTTATACATGTGGATGCGTGAAGTTATAGGGATAACTAAACCTAAAATGTTCATTGCTGAAAATGTAAAAGGTTTGACGAATTTGAATGATGCTAAGGAGGTAATTGAAAAAGACTTTGCATCAATATGTAATGGAGGATATTTGGTTGTACCGGCACGTGTGTTAAATGCTGCAGAATATGGTGTTCCACAGGGACGGGAAAGAGTAATCTTTTTTGGTTTTAAGAAAGAAGCGTTAACAGTAAAGGCATTGCAGGAATTAAGTAAAAAAAGTATTTCGGAAGAATATGATCCGTATCCAATCCGGACACATTATCTTGGTGAAAATACGAAAAATACTAATTTGAAACCATTTGTTAATGTTAAACAGGCATTTGTAGAGCTGTCGGAACCTGAGTTTTCGGATGATTTAAGTCAACAAAAGTATTCAAAGGCTAAATTTATGGGAAAACATTGTCAGGGACAGCAAGAAGTTAAGCTGAATGGAGTGGGACCGACTATTAGATCAGAACATCATGGAAATATTGAATTTAGACGGTTGTCACAAGAGAATGGTGGAGTTTATAGTGACGAGCTTAAGAAAGGAATGAAAGAACGAAGACTCACAATAAGGGAGTGTGCTAGAATACAGACGTTTCCAGATGATTATGAGTTTATTATACCTAAAATAGGTGATAATACGTCAGTATCTGCATCGGAGGCATATAAGATAATTGGGAATGCTGTTCCTCCATTACTTGCATTCCATATAGCGAAGAGAATAGAAGATAATTGGAACAAATACTTTGGAGGTTGATTATGTCAAAAGAGAGAATGTTAGCATATTTGGAAAAATTATATGGAATAACAAAAGATATTGAAGATAAATTACAAAATGAAAAAGTCGGAGATAAAGAAGTCAAAAAAATGACAGGAACCGATTTTGAAAAAGTAGTTTATGATAGTTTAATTGAAGCAGGTTTTGAAAAAGAAGAAATTACACATAGCACACAGAAGTTTCCCGATTTTATTTTAGAAGATTTGGAAGATGGTGACAAAATAGGTGTGGAAGTTAAAAAAACTGACTCTTCCAGATGGGAAGTTATTGGTGGTAGTGTATATGAGAGTCTTAAAAATGAAATAGAAGATACATATGTATTAATGGCAAAATTAGGTGGAGAAAAGCCGGAAGTTCGTTTGAAAAAGTATGAAGAATGTATTGCTGATTTAAAAGTGACCCACAGTCCGAGATTTTATTTGAATTTGGATCTTGAAGAAGGTGAGGATTATTTAACCCAAAACGATGCAAAAGATTTGTTAGAGTTGTCAGGTGATGAATTAAATAAAAAGATACGAAAATTATTGCGTACACAAAAATCCACATGGTGGAGTGAAGGAGAAACAGTAGCTTTTGCAGACTTGTCACAGGAAGAAAAGGGAATATATCTGAATGAAGGAATCGCATTGTTTCCGGAAGTGTTTAAGGGGGATTACAGTAAATTCACACCATGGTTAGTTTATAGTTGCTTTGTATGGTGTGGTAATGTAAGAGATATTTTTTCTGCAGGTGGAAATGTTTTTGATGAAGAATTGCAAATTTATATTTCTGCAATTATGAATCGAGCGTTACAAAATGTTGAAAGTATAAAGCAAAGAATTATAAATATGTCTGATGAAGAGCAAATGAGATTTTGGGGAATGTCAACTAATGATGTAGAAAAACGAATAGACGTTTGGTTAAATTTGGTAGAAGGAAACTTGCGTGTTTCAGCAGAATTAGTGAAGAACAATAAGGGATTAATGGTTTATGAAAGTTATGATGATGAGCGGATTTCAAAGTCAATAAAATCGAATTTCATGAGCCGATTAAATTGTAAAATGAAGCGTTCTAATAGCCATAGGTAGGGACATTTGTTGAAAGGAGGTATTTTGATTGCAGATTAAAAATATAACTATAAAGAATTATCGTGGTATTAAAAGTTTGGAGAAACTAGAATTTTCACTATTGAATGCAATTGTAGGGAAAAATGATGCAGGTAAATCAGCCATATTGCATGCTATTAATAGTTTTTTTTATGACACAAAACTTAATGCACAAGATAAATATTACGGAGCTAATGGGGAATCTACGGTTATAGAAGTGACATTTGTTGGAGAAGAGTTATTACAGTTGCCTAATACATTATTGGATGCTGAAGGATTGTTGCACATAAAAAAAGAGGCGGAAAATGCAGGGGATAATTATAATATGTTTATAATTGTTAAGGATTTTTGTAATGGATCATACAAAAATATTATGCAATTAACAGCGGCGAAATTGACAGCTCTTTTCAGAGAAGAAGGTATAGATGCAGTAACTCCTTATAGTAAAGAAGATGTATTTAAATTGATACATGCGGTAGAAAGGCATGAGGAACGATATGAGAATGAACAATATGAAATAAAAGGCTCGTTACTTAAAAACCTGTTAAAAGAATTGTATCCTCAGTATTCATTGTTTTTAGCAGATACAAGTCTGGATACTGGAGCGTCGTCATTCCAAAATCAATTTAAGAAAATTATTACCAATGCTATAGAGGCTCATATAAATGATTTTTCAAATTTACAAATAGAAGTATCAAATACACTTGAGAATGAGGTGAAAAAGGTACAGGAGTATATGAAAAGACATTATCCAGGGTTGGATTCTTTGCAAACTGAGATAAATTATGATTGGTCAAAGTTAGTCAATTTTAATGTGAATATGACAGATGAATCACAGTTTGAAGTTAGTCTTTCACATAAGGGAACAGGAATACAAAGATTGTTCATGGTTTCATATTTTCAATATTTGGCAGAACAAAGTGAGAATGATAGAAGTAGTTATATATTCGCAATAGAAGAACCAGAAACATTTTTACATCCGGGAGCTCAAAGAACATTGCTGGAATCAATAAAACATATTTCGGAATTTCATCAAGTCATTATTACTACGCATTCTCCAGTTTTTGCCAGTGAAATACATAATGACAATATTATTGTGGCTAGTAAAGAGGTTAATCAGTCTGTATATAAACAAGCGGAAAATGTATCAGCAGAATTATTAGTGGATGAATTAGGGATAAGGGCAAGCGATAGTATTTTGTTGAGTAAGTTGCTAGTGTTTGTAGAAGGTTCTAATGATCTTAGATTTTGGAAGATTATCTATAAGCTGATTATGGGACACGACTATGAAGAAGATGGGATATTAATGCTACCAGGTGGTGGAAATGAATTACATAATATTGCAGAGATGAATTTGATGCAAAAGTTAAATAGAAATTTTATGGTTATTGTAGATAAAGATTCAGGAGCTGTAGATTATGAAGCAAAACTGTTAAAACAACAAGTGCTAAAAAGCAAGGTTGAAAATAAAGGTGGGGAATTAGTGGTTTTAAGAAAAAGAGAAATAGAAAACTATTATCACCCTAGGATTGTTTTAGAAAAACTTCAAAATGAAGGAATAGATATTGATACCTTAGAAATTCAATCATATGATGACGTTCAGCGAAAAATTAAAGATATTATAAATGGAACACAAATACAATTTAAGATTAAAAATAATATGGAGATTTTCACTGAAATGTCGATAGATGATTGGCGTGAAATAAGTACATATTCAGAAGATGGAGAGCAACATTTTGAACTGGAGGAAATTGTAAAAATGATGAAAGAAAAAGCAAATTTATAGCTTCAGGATATGGAAATGGAACTGGGAAATGCAGGTGAATACGAAAAACGTCTGGAGTTTTGTAACAAAGTGTTGGAAATGTTTGACTGGACGTATGATGACGGGGATGGTTTTCGCTGTGCAGTAGGTGAAGAACTTTATGAAGCAGGAAAAATAGAAGAAGGAAAGGCGTGGTTTGATAACTGGCTGCAAAAAGAACCTCACAATGCGAATGCTTTAAATGTTTACAGCTGGTGTCTGCAAAAGCGGGAAGGGATAGAAGCTGCTTATCGCTTAATTAGCAGAGAAGTGATCAATTGCGCCTGTACTATGGATAATTATATATTGTTTGATCGTGCAGAGTCTCTTGCACAGCATCTACACCGGGAAGCTGATCTGAAGTGGATAGAAACACAGAAACAATCATTTCTTAAATCAATGGAAATGGCAGATGACTACAATGATATGTATGATGATTTCAGTATGCCGGTTCAGCAGCCGATTGTAAAAGAAACGAAAATTTATCCAAACGATCCGTGTCCGTGCGGCAGTGGAAAAAAATATAAAAAATGCTGTGGTAGGCGGTAAGCATATGATAACGAGAGAGAAACTGAAGAAATTAAACAAGGAAAATTTGATCGAGCTGATATTGGAAATGTCAGAGCTTTTAAATGAGAACCAGAACAGAAAATGTAATCAGATTGTGGCTGGATATTTGACAGATCAGTCAGTGAACTCTCACGATGGGGTCCAGGCAAGAATGTCAGATGAGTTTGTATCCGAAAAAATGGCACAGATCAAAATTTGGATACAGCAGATTGATGAAGGAGAACTCTATCTGAATGCAGATGAATATGAAGATTATTCCAGTGGATATTGGGATAGTGATCTAATTACAGAATATTATGATGAACAGGGGATTGGAGATAAAATTAATACGATGCTCCGGTTTGCAAAAGACTGTGTAGATGACAGGAAATATCAGGAAGCCAGTTTGATCTATGAATGGATCTGGGAGATGGAAGTGTTTGCAGAGGAAGAATATGTTGATCCTGCAGATTTGGAAGTATTGGTCGAAAAAGAAATAGTGACTGCAGACTTGAAGCAGTTGGCACTTTTGACCCTGTATGTGGATTATCAAATGAGAGTGCCGGAAGAACGGGCGGAAGATATATATTTGTATTTTTCACATTATGCATTTCATGATCTTCATATTGAGGATATGTTCCATGCAGGAAGAGAAAATTTGACGGAAACCGAGCAATTCTGGAATGACTGGATATAGTGGCTCAGTTGTCAAGACAAAAATCTAAGATTTTTATAATGAACTGATATGGTTGATAAGTAACAAGGAACATGGGGAGGATAGTGGAACACTCCCCAGATCCATATATGCATTAAGCTGCATACGGCAAAAGCATTGCCGGGTAGTAACATTCAGCCGGTGTTTTGTAATCAAGGGCAGAATGGCATCTTTCAAAGTTATAGGTGTGGACATATCGTCCAATAGCAACTCTGGCTTCCTTGATGTTGTTATACAGCGTCAGATAAGCTTCTTCATACTTGAAGCTGCGGAACCATCGCTCAATCATGATGTTGTCAGCCCAACGGCTTTTTCCATCCATACTCTGACGGATACCGTTTTCTTTTACAAATTCAATGTATTTCTGACTTGTGAACTGACAACCCTGATCAGAGTTCAAAATCTGTGGTTTTGACACAGCAAATGCTTTTTTTAGAGCATTGATAACCATTCTGGTATCAAGGGTATCATCGACTTCCCAGCCTACGATACAACGGCTGTACCAGTCGATTACAGCTGTCAGATACAGAAATCCGTGTCTGATTGGAATATATGTAATGTCAATAGACCACGCCTGATTTGGTGCATCTATGACGGCATTTCGAAGAAGATAAGGACATACCTTTGCCTGTTGCATCCGCTTGGAAAGATTCATCTTAGGATAGATTGGGTAAATATCCATCTCATTCATATAGCGGCGTGCTTTACGACGCCCAACATGATAACCTCTGTTTTTGAGTTGTGCAGACATTTGCCTTGCACCCCAGGTTGGATTATCCGTATGAAGATGGTCGATATGGTCCTATGTCAAGAAAAAGTACAAATTAAATGCAACCAATTTTCTCTTTTTATGTAATTGTTAACTTGCTAAGCTTGTTACAGCGGTTTCTAGATTTTTTAGATATTGTTCTTCATATTCTTTTGGAGATAAATATCCACAATGACTATGAATACGGACTGTGTTGTAGAACGTCTCGATATATTCAAAAATTAATTTATATGCATGAGTATAATTGAAAATTTTGAAACGATTAATCCACTCTCGCTTTAAAAGGGCATGGAACGATTCTATGCAGGCATTGTCCCAAGGATAAGCTTTCTTGGAATAGCTGTGAATCATTCCTTCCGTTGCTTTGTGGAATGCTTCTGATACATATTGACATCCTCTGTCACAATGAAAAATCAGCGGATTTTCAATATGTCTGGACTGTTTTGCCTTTTCAATACATTTTACTACATGAGATGCCTCCAGCGTCTCACTTAGTACCCAGGAAATGATTTTTCTGGAATATAGATCCATAATACTGGTAAGGTATACAAATCCTTCATATGTCCAAATATAAGTGATATCTGAGCACCATACAGCATCTGGATGTTCTGGATTAAATTGTTCGTTTAAAATATTTTTTAGTTTCTGGCTGAGATCGGAATCAATGGTTGTTTGAGTATATGGCTTGATCCATTGGGCTTTTATTCCCATTTGACGCATGTAATTTCCTACTGTTTTTTCAGCAATATTTTCTCCAGATTTTCGTAATTCAGCTGCAATTTTAGGAGCACCATAGTTTTGATGTGAATCATCATAAATTTTTTGGATTTTTTCTTTTAAAACGGTTTGCCGAATAGACGTGTCCGAAGGAACCCGTTTCTTCCATGCATTGTAACCAGATCGTGAAACGTCCAATTTTTTCAGTATCCCGCTGACAGAAACTTGACGTTTCACAGGCAGGTTGTTAATTTCTTCTACATATTTAGATGTAGCAGCGTAAAGAGTTTTTGTCATTTTCCCAGAATACCGATTGCTTTTTTTAATACTTCAAGTGCATCCTTTGTATCGCGTAACTCTCGCTGTAAACGTGCGATTTCTTTAGCCTCATCACTTGCGTAATTGCCCGAACCACGGGTTGGAACAGTTCCTTCATGTTCCTTTGCTGATTTCATCCAACTCTTCAGTGCAGATTCACTAATCCCAAGATTTTCAGCACACTTACGAAGTGCAATCTCCGGATGCTCCAAACGATATCTTACTGCATCTTCCTTAAACTCTTGCGAATACCTTGTACCTCTTGCCATAACCATTCTCCTCTCTTGATCTATGACTATCATATAATATTTATTGAAAATGGTCATGTTTATTTTGTACTATTTATATTCTAACATCAAAGGCATCTCTTCTGATACCAGATCACATCCTCGAACGCCAAGACTACGAATTGGATGTTCCCAATTATAGTTTTTCTGAAATAACTCAAATGCTGTTCTGGCAATTTCTTCTGTAAGATTACTTGCCCTGTCCAACTTGCACTGTCTCGTGAAATGATACAGTCCAGTATCCCGAATCGAGATTTCTACTGTCCTGCATTGAAAACCATTTTCACGAAGCCTGGCTCCTACACTCTCTGAAAGAGCCATCAAAATAATCTTCACATCCAATTCACTAACAAGATCTCTTGGAGTTGTTGTGCTGTTCCCGATAGACTTGATCGGTGCTTTGTATCCTTCTACTGAAACTGGAGTTTCATCCCATCCATTTGCAAAGGTATGAAGTACCAATCCCATCTTTCCAAGATATGTTTCTAATATGGAAGGTTCTGCTCCTGCCAGATCTCCAATCGTACAAATACCAAGTTTCTTCATCGTCCGTTCAGTACTCCGTCCGACCATGAGTAAATCTCCTACTGGAAGTTTCCATGCAATATCCTTGTAATTGTCCTTGGAAAACTCTGTGATGGCATCAGGCTTCTTATAATCAGAACCGAGCTTTGCAAATATTTTATTCCAGGAAACACCAATACTTACTGTAACACCCAGTTCATATTTAATCCGACTGCTAATCTCTTTCGCAATCTTCATTCCGTCTCCCTTGATAGAAGTACTGGCAGTCACATCTAGCCAGCTTTCATCAATCCCAAATGGTTCTCTCTGATCCGTGTATTCACTGTAAATCTCCTGTGCCATTCTGGAAAACCTCAAGTAAAGATCCATGCGAGGCGGTACAAAAATTATTTCTGGGCAAACTTGCCTTGCCTGCCACAATGCCATACCCGTTTTTACTCCGACTCGCTTTGCAATATAATTCGCAGTCAGCACAATTCCATGTCTTGCCTCCGGATCGCCCCCAACTGCCATCGGCTTTCCGGCAAGTTCCGGATGATGCAACATCTCGACACTTGCGTAAAAGCAATTCATATCTGAATGAAGAATTGTCCTGCTCATAACATTCACCTACCAGTCTAAAAATCGTAATAAAACTTCTTTGCTTCATATTGACTTTGTGAAGTTTTTGAATTATAATTTCTACTAACTTCACTAACGTTTGTTTGTATTTTATACGTGATAATGAACTCTGTCAATAGTTTTTATGAAGTTGATGAAGTTACGATTTCAAAAACTTGGAAAGGATCCCACTATGAATTTTTCAGACAAGATTAAATTTCAACGAGAACAAAATCATCTGACACAGAAAGAACTTGCAGAACTGGTCGGCGTATCCCAGCGTGCAATCGCAGCTTATGAAAGTTCCGGCACAATCGCACGAATCTCTACTATGAGAAAACTCGCTCATGCATTAAATGTCTCTTACGATTATTTAAAACATGATGAGATCACAGATCCTTCTTATGGAATTGAAAAAATGGATTATATTGATGAAGTCAATGGACAGCTTGGTGAAAAAGGAGCCAGGGACATCAATGAGATTCTCGAAGCCAACCGTGCCCTTTTCGCTGGTGGCGAACTCGATGAAGAAGCAAAAGATGCTTTCTATCAGGCTGTAACCAAAGCATATCTTTCCTGTAAGATGGAAGCTAAAAAAACATTTGGACGGAAAAAGAAAAACACTGAAACGGAAAGTGATTCATAGGTGTCCGTATTTTCGTACAGCACTTTTGCTACTCTATACTTGCAACAAACTATCTTATGAAATATCGAGGTGTTTTTATGAGTTCAAAATGTATAAGAGACACTGTTAATAAAGTAAAAGCAAAATATCAGGAAAGTGATCCGTATCGTCTTGCAGCTGCTATGCATATTATTGTTAAGAAACTTCCGCTTGGAACTGATCCAAACTGTTGCAAAGGCTTCTGTATGCGGGAATGTCGAAAGACCTGCATCGTCATTAACTGCGACCTGCCGGAAATCATACAGCAGATTATCCTGATCCACGAGATCGGTCACGCAATCCTTCATCAGAAAACCCTTCAGATCAAGTGTTTTCATGATTTTGAATTATTCGATGGAGTGTCACAATGTGAATATGAAGCAAATTGCTTTGCCGCTGATTATCTTCTGGAGGATGAAGATGTCCTGGAGATGCTTAACGCTGATATGTCCTTTTTCCAGGCTGCCGCCGAACTGAAAGTTCCACCGGAACTTCTTGATTTCAAATTCCGAATGATGAAACGAAGCGGCGTTCAGATTGTAGATTCTCCGATTACTTCCAACAGTGACTTTTTAAAAGATATCCCTACTTCGGGAATAATAGAAAATTACTAAATATGCTATTTTTGAAAAAGGAGATTTTTGAAAATGATCAACTTAAATAAACATAGAATAGATTTTGGAAAAGGGGATGTAGGCATTGGTGTCATCGGTAACACTACAGATTCCGCACAACTGGCATTTTATAATCAGAGTGCACGTCCCATCCATATACTCAAGAATCCAGATCAGAATCCTGGGTTCGAACCCATGGAATTTAAAGAAGAACCTTTTATCATGAGCTTCTCCAATCCTGAAAGCATTGATGCAGTTATTTCAATTTTACAACGTGCCAAATATATTAATTTCACTTCCAAAAACGAACTGCAAAAAACAGAATAGATGAATGATGTATCTTATAAAGAATGGCTGTCTTTTCTCCAATGAACAGGCAGCCATTTCTCATGTAATTCTTTAATACAAGTCTCCCACATATCCATCTGCTTCCAGATGCATATAGCACTCATCCACCTTCTCTGATTCCAGAATACGCAAAACGTGTTCCATACCTGTAGCAAGTTCTTTTGTTTTTAACTCTTCCAGCGGAATCCAATAAACTCTTCCTTCCTCAGAACTCTTTAATTCTCCGGTAAACTTATCCGCTTTATACAAGGTAATAACATAGTGCACTCCACTCTTATGCCAATGATATAATCCTCCAAGCTTCGGTGCTTCAACCGTAAGTCCTGTTTCTTCCCAGACTTCCCGAATCATAGATTTCTGAAAAATCTCATTTGCTTCTACGTGACCGCCTGGAAAAGTTGTACCGGTATAGCTATCATTTACTTTATCCAGAGCCAGTACATTCCCTTTATGATCCTGAATCATACACATATTCATAAAACAGACCTTCTCAATCCGACTCTCTTCTTTTTCATTCAGAGATTTTCTGACACGTTTGTTGATATCCGATCGTTTGGATTTATAATGCTTGAAGACCTCTCCATACGGAATCCAAATTTCTGCATCTTCAATTTTTTCATAAACAGAATCCACCACTTCTTCCAGATGTTTGTCACTCGGAAAAGTACATTTTTTCATATAATAATCTCTGGTTACCTGAAACATCCATTCTGCAATCTTTTCTTTCTGCTTCATTTTTAATTGGGAATACTTCTTATTCGTTTGCAGTAGTCTCCCATCTATCATCTTATGGTTTTTCCGTGACATCGGTTTGACCTCTTTTCTTCTTTTTCATTCAGATTTTACTATACCACAGAATCATGCCTGCGTCATACTTCTGAGCTTCGATGTCCTCTTTTTCTTCTCTCAGTACCTTATTTATAGAGGAATCTTTTTAAGGACTCTCTTCCGGCGGCTGTGCCACCGGTAAATAGCAAGGACAGGAAGTGTATAT
>ERZ773178.544-NODE-544-length-45654-cov-7.904274_pt1 | contig 45654 bp, 94 predicted proteins | sample MGYA00580533_ERZ773178 | MGnify/ENA primary metagenome ERZ773178 (study PRJEB29015, sample SAMEA2737859) | human gut metagenome | biome: human gut; feature: human-associated habitat; material: faeces | place: China | collected 2012 ...
ATTGTATTTCTTATTAATCTGCTTATAAACGCCATTATCTTTGATAGATTATTTACTTCCACAGAAATGCATTGGTACAGTCTCGCTTGCTGAACTGAACTGGTTTTCCACACCATGCACAAGTTTTTCACATGGAATCACAGCAACTAAAAATATATCCATGTGTTAGACGAAATAATTTACTGCCTTTCGGCTAATTATATATTCTCCGTACACAGTACAGAGATGCTTAATATTGTATAAAAACAATATTGTAGTTAAGAAAAGCTGATTTCATTGTTTTTCTTTATGTAATTGTTTTATTTCTTCTTTGAATCTATGGCTGAATTCACCATTAAGATATAATAGAAAATCTGAATTGATTGTTCCATTGTTACAGAAATTAAGATTAGACTGCTCAGTTGGTATATATCTTGAAGTTACTTTTAGTCCAGGGAATATTTTTAATTCACTATCTTCACTATCACTAAGTTTATCCTTTACCAAATCTCGCAAAGACGATAATATTCTTCCAATATCTCTTGCAGAGCAGCCTGTATCGTTTTGAATTTGATTTATTATAGATCGTTGATTATAATATTTTCTTTCTTGTTGTATTGTAAATCACCCCTTTGAAATACAATGAAGTAGGGTAGTAATCATAAAAAATAATAAGCAGAAAACTACCCTCTCCTATGTAACTTAAATTTGGTCACGAAATTCGTTATCTAAGACTTACTCGATTTCCGAATTTACTTGTTTTTTTGTAATTTTAAACCCAATATTAAATAATTTAATGTCAGAGCCATTATCTTCTAATTGGAGAATTTCATTTTTAGATTGGATAATAGCTTTATTAAAACTATCATTGCCACAAAGATACAAAACTTCTAATAAAAGATTTTTGATTTGAGAATTTTCTTTATCCTCAAGAGAAGAAAGTAAACGATATAATGTTGAAAAACCAATTGTTTCTGATTCAATATCTGCAATTAAATCAAGTTTAAGCTTATTTGCTTTATCATTTCGTTCTTCTTTTGAGTCGGAATCAATGGCGAATATATTCTTCCTTTCATTTATGTATTTCTTTAAAATACTATAAATCCGATTTATCTGTTTTTGATTTATACTAGATGTCCTAAATAAAGAGTTATCTAATATAGATACAAATGGAAGCCAATCCTTCTTATAAGGATTTTTAATTTTAAATCCATTGATAATGGTTTGTAAATAATCCATCGAGGTGTGACATTTACAATAATGTTTTTTGTCAGGATTATAATATCCCTTTTGTTTAGAAATATGAGAGAAGAAGTGTGGCATACGCTTTTTGCCTCTTACTAATTCGCCTTCTTCATTCTCTTCATATTCACGCACAAACTCATCATACTTTTCACGTAACTTGTCTAACTCCTTACCATTGTTGATAATAAATTCTTTCTTTGCCTTATCAATTTCAATTCCAGACATTACATCTAATTGACATATATCATAATACAATTCTTTTATGTCATTATAAGTTGCTCCATGATACATCTTGTCCCAAAGTAAAGAATTTAACTCTTGTGATAGATTAACGATCTCACCGATTTTATTTACAGATGTTTTAATATCAAGATCTGCTTGTTGTTCAGGCGTATAATATCTTTTAACTTTTGTTGAGCTTACAAATGATGTTGGCGTTTTAAATAAGTGATAGTTTCTTTTAGCTGCACGAATGAGTTTTTCATTATCTGTCAACATTACTGTATCACTGTCGAAGTCAGCACCCGATAGTCTCTGCAATACATTTTCTCCAATAGAGTTAATGCACACAATTTCATTTGTAAGATTGAGATAACAATCTATCAATTTATTCTCTGTATTATGTGGAAGCCAAATGTTTCCAATTGTAACATGTGGTGAACGACTAGCAAGAAGAGTTTTGTTATATTCAAAACGTGTACTATGTATGTTGCCAATTCCAATTTGACTCTTTCCTTCAAACTTACCGATTGATTGCTGTAACATTTCTATTGGATTACCAAGAAGAGTAGAGTAGTTACCATTTACATAGATATGTCCATTTTTGAGATTCTTGTAATATGAACGAAGTAAGTCAATAAGAAATTCTTGATAGTATTTTGTCTTAGTAAAATTATCATTTACACACATTAAGTTGTAAACTACATCATTCTTACTACTCATAGGTTTGTCCATAGGTGACATTTCATCAATATCAGGATATTTAATGTAATAACGCACAACCTCTGGTCTATCTCTAAGCATTTGTGCAAAGTCAAGTGATTCCTGTAAAAATTCTCTTACTTCATCTTTTGACATCTGGAGAGTGTTGAGCAATTGATAATGTGTTTGTACTAAACGACCACCAAAGAAATGAGTTTTCTTATCATGTTTTACAACACCAAAATCAGGATATAAGTGGTCAAGCCATTCGTTCCATGTACTAAATTTTAAATATTTAATACTGTTAGGTGTGGTAATTAACTTTACATCTTCAATGCATGTAGCTCTTGTTTTACCATTAAGCTGAGATACATCTGTTATATTATTATCTTTGAACCATTGTTGGATATTGCAGTTGAAACAACAAGACTTAAACATTAGATTTCTAAGTAGAAGCATACCATATTCTGAATAATCACCAAATAATGATACATCCATAAGAGATTGACCATCCCAAATTGTATTTGTAATTTCACAATTCTTTTCAGTGGTTTTAAGCCATCCATCTTCATCATGAGTCTCGATTACGTCCTCATTAAACACACTGTCATAATCCTCAATTAAAAGAATATTTTCTGGTTTAATTGGAATGGTATCAATAATACTGCTTGATGGGAGAGCAATATATCCCTCATATGCGGCTAAATCAATTGGATCACCTTGATTGTATTTAAGACCGCCTGAACTAAATTTTAAAATTGGTTCATATAAATCTTCTCTGATAAAAAGGCATTTACCAACTCTTGCAGAACCAGTAGAACGTTTCATACGACAATATTTAATACCATTACATGTAAACCCATCTTTATATAATTCTGTTCTGAGTTCCGCATTTGTCTTTACTGTCTTAGGTTCACCTTTTTTGTGGTACTGAGTTTGAATCTCTTTAATAACAGATTTATCTTTTTTGTCATAAATATTTACATGCTTTTTAACAAATGGTTTTGGTACATCAATCGGATTTTCGATTTTTTCATTCGTCTTAATCCCAACGATTTCACCATTGCTATTTTTAGCAATACCATCTTCAAATGAAATTTCTCTATAATCATATCCAAGTCTGACAAAAGTATTTTTATTCATTTGATTCCATTCTTTAACAGAATATTTGAATGTGAGATTAATTACATTTACAGAGTAGTCATGTTTTTTGATTCTAAATGAAAAATCATGTTTTCTAAATTTTCTATAATAAATATCTTTTAACTCTATAAGATCTAAACTGTAATCAAGTGTATTAATAAATTTTCGTAAATTATACTGTCCATCTTTCAGTTTTAAATTATATCCTTCTGGATTTTCCTCAATGTAATGTGCTGACAAATAAATATCCTTTGCATCAATAGATGGTATGTAAATTTCTGTATTATTCAATAGTTATACCTCCATATTTAATCTAAATTCTCCCAAAATTCATCTTCAGAATCATAACCACCATAATCTAAACTTTCTGCGAATTCATGAGATGATTTTGTAGATGCTTTGTAATAACATTGCTCTAATTCAGAACATTCTTCACATCTAAAATTGTCGTCAAATTCACATTCCGAAAGTTCATCTACAATCAATTCTTTCATTTCTTCAACATTGTTAAGATTATTATTCATAAAATTTACCTCCACCTATATATTCTCCATTTAATACTTAAATTACGAGGCTTCCCCTCGTATGTTTTCATACGCAAACCCATCATTGGTTGTATAATAAATATGCCTTATTCCAAGATCCTTAATTGCAGCCATACAACTAGGACATGGGCGTGACATTCCATACTCCTGATCACAACGACTTCTGTATATATACAATTTTACTTTTGAGAAATTTATATCCATATGACGGATAGAATTAAGACAATTGATTTCAGCATGAAGCTTTGCGGCAAAGCACCCTATGTTATTATTCTCTCTATATTTATTATAATGTTGTTGAATTGGATGCGTCTTGTTGGTATTATATCCAACTGCAATGACGTGCCCTTGATATACTGCGATACATCCAATGTGAGTTTTGTGAAAATCAGAACAAGTTGATACATTTTTTGCCTTGGTAAAATAATATTCATCAGTTCTCGTCATAGTATTCCACCATTGCACGATTACTTTCAACTGAATCATTTCCAATATCAAAACAATCATAAGTATACTGATACAAGTTCATATATTTGTTCAATCGTCCATTGTTATATAATTTTTCAACAAGCTTACAAATATCAGTCTTAATAGTCTTCTTTGTACTCTCAACATACTGCATTCCGATTTCCTGTGCATCAATCTTAAATCTGTCATCAATTGTATCCCAATGCAACCACATTGACACCTTATATTGATCTAGTTTCTGATCATGAATATATGTACATACCACATCATATTTGCCATCTGGTAGTGGGATAGTAATAGTGTAACCTTCATTCTTATAATTAAACATGCTCAATTCTCCTTTCTCTTGCTTCTGCATTTTCCTTACATCTTTTATCAAATTTCCAATCTGCGATAATATTCTCTACAATATGACCGTTTGCGTGATCTGTGTCTAAATCGTATTCGGTAACATATCCTCCATAAGTATTATGGTTGGTTTTTGTAATATTTTGCATAATATAATTCATGTAATTGTTCATATAATAATTTTTGTTCTCCTTTTTGTTTGTTAAAATTTTTATTCATAATTTTTCAGCTCCTTTTAAGTGCTGTGTTAATTGGTTACATATGTTTATTCTCTGTTTGGATTATGATTTATTACCATTTTTTAATTCTCCAAAAGAATCTACTTCATAAATTTCAAGCATTTTAGAAATAGCCCATTCAATTTCTTGTTCATATCCTTGCTTATTTAACACATATATATTGGGAACATTTTTAGGTGGTTTCTTAGGATCTGGTTGGACGCTACCAACTTCTTTTTTGATTAAAAGAGGTTCTTTGTCTCCAATAGAAGAAGTGAGATAGTAAATACATTGATTGATAGTATCCTTAGACATAGATAAATCCTTTGACATAGTATCTATACTTCTGAAGAATGCTTCAGGCTTTTTTTGTGGTTCTGATAATAATTCATTTCCATTCTTATCTTTTTGTCTGATGAATATATAAGAATTAATGTATAGAAAAGCTACTAATATATTCTCTCTATTAATTGATGATTCATTCATCATAATAAAATCAAATTGTGATGAAGTGAGTTTTGAAAAATCCTTACCAAAATCAAAATTATCAGGAATTATTTTAATTTCAATACCAGTATCATATCCAATAGAATCAAGATCTTGTTTGACTTCAATCATTTTATTATTAATCATATATTCCAATACATCTAAAATTTCTTTGAATGCCTTTGGTTTATTGCGATGAGTTTTATATCCATAAAAGTCTAAAACTTTACGAATAGTGATCCAACTGTAGTCTTCATATGACCTATATTTGTCTATTAAAATATAAGTAATATAAAATTTCCTGCTTATACCAAATTTTGTTTTGATATTTCCTTGGATATAATCATTAGGGAAACGTGTAAAATATTCTTTTTGTTGCAATAAAATTTTTCCTCCTTTATATGGTACTAATAAATTATTCTCTGTTTGGATAATAAAGAAAAAATAAGTTCACGAGCGTTCAGTATAGGTGCATTTTTGCACATGATTTTTTAAAATATGCGAAATTCCATGTGCATATTTGCACATAAACTGAACTGAAAGAAGATATACAACTTATTTAATAAGACAGACTATTCGTAATTTATTCGCTACGCTCATAAATTACTCTTTAAATTTTTATCTAATGTTTTTAGTTGGTCTAATTATTTATTCTCCATCTCAATTATTGTTTTGTTTCAAATCAACATATTTGTTCTTATAAATATCCTCTACAAAAAATACTGGTATTTTATTATGATAACGGTCATATAATTCTTGGCTTGTAATCACAGATCTGCACATTCCTAAAACAGAATTTGTTGTTCTATAATAATCCTTTACAATAGATTTGTTTGCATTGAATCTATTTCCTATTTTCCCACAAATAATACAATAGCTTTGTAAATCAGTTGTAACGTGAGACTCTTTACCAGGAAAACTAAAATTATATTGTATAAGACATTCTTCATAATGATGCTTATGTTTTGTTTTCTTTGCGCTGTCTGATATATTACTTCCTGTGTTCTTTTTATGTTTTGGTATTTCGTTTGGAATATTTTTATTCATATATCAATTCTCCTTATTTTCTCTATGTTTTTTTAATTCTGTAAAAAATTATTAGGCTAAAATAGCGTTTCAAGGCATAATTTTCCGTTTTTATTTTTTAGGCAAGTATTTTATCCTTGAAGCTATTTTCGTTCAAATTTGAATTAGAATCATATGTTTTTCTCCTTAAATCCCAATATAAGAATTATGCAGGTATGTCATCGAAGATAGTTACATATCTTGTTTCATAATTTCCATCAGAGAGATTATATTTATTTAATAGTGTATCTACAATATTTTCGTATGCTTTTCGCAACGTTAAGTTATGTTCTATTACATCTAATGTGTAAGCTGATTCCAATTTATTCTCATAGCAGTAATCATCTATTTCTTGATTAAGATCTATATCAGGATATGTATTTTGTAACTCCATATATAGATTCTTGTATAGCTCCGTATTGGATATATGAAAGTAATCTGTTAAGAGTTGATATTTTGGATACATCTTTAATGCCCAATATGACCATTTCTTCTTAGGTAGGTTTGATTGGTTATCATGTGACTCCTTTATTGTATTTATTTCCTGCTGCATTGATTCCACCGTTTGTGTGAGAGAAGTGAGTGTATTGGTTACTAAAGCAAGTGCCGATGTTATTTGTGGTAAATTTGGAAATTCGTTATGTCTGTACTTTTCTACGATGTCCCATACCCAATCCATAAACTCATTTGCACGTTTACTTTTTGACCATCTACAAATTTCCATAACACCTTTTTCAGTATAATAGTATGTTTGATGACCGTTTACCAAATTGGTAAATGAGAATTGGTCAAGCCGATCTGAGTGTCTATTATGAATTTTTCCAATAGCAACCATAGGATCAGTGTATTCCAACGCCTGACCAATTTGTTCTCTTGTAAGAAGAATGTCATCATTCATATTCCTATAGAAATTACATGGTAAATTGTTAAATGTTTCTGCTTTAATTAATTGTAAATTACTCATAATTTTAATTCCTTTCTTTTGCGATTTATAGTTTCTGATTATATATTCTCTGTTTGATTTTATTTTTTTACATAAAAATAAGACAGACGAAAGTAATCATCTGTCTTATGGCAACTATTATTTATTTTATATTGATAACCAATTAGATTCTGGTTTAGCAATTAAACGAGCATTATTATATGCCATATCAAGTGTTAAACACGTATGACCTTGATAATAGTTACCTACTTTTGTTACTGTTAATGCTAGTGATGGAGTAGTGTCATTTTCTAAACAAAGCGGAAGTAATAATTGGATTTTATTTTCGTAATATTGTGGTATTGCTAATTTGTAATTAGCAGACACTCGTTTTTTCATTGTTTCTATTGAGCCATTAAGATTATTGAGTATATTCTTACTATCTTTTAATTTTTCAGGAATACGTTCAATATTATTAATATCTTTTAATATATGTTTATAATTAATATTTATTTCGTAATGCCAATCAAAAAGTAAAAGCGAAGGATCTTCAAAATAATTTGCTCTCGGTGGTCTGTCGGAAATGTTTATATTACCTAGTTCATACGATGTGAGAAATCTTAATCCGTTCTTATCTTGGTATGCATATATTGGTTGATAAAATTCTGTAAATAGCCCTGTATTAAATAGCGCATATTCATTATTAGTAACTATATGTTTTTCAGAAGATAATTTTTTGTATGTATGAACCATATAGTTTGTAAGAATCTTATTATTGGGATATGTTTCATTAGACCAATTTTCTTTATCTGCTATTTTAATTATATCTTCTATATAATCGTTCCAATTTACTTGAAAATATGACATATGTTCAACCCCTTTTGTATTTTTAAATGCTTCTGTCAGTATATCATATTTCTTTGAATTATGAAATGGAAAAGTAGCGGTATCATATGGTTTATATAATTGGAATGGATATGATTCATATTCTGGCAATTCTTGAGGTATATATTCTCCTTGTAAATTATTGCAAGCTGTCTGATATGCTTCTGGTGGGGTGGTGGCATATACAAGATAGAAATGATCATAAGGTTCATAACAATATGCTGCTGTTGTTGGTACTAAATAGGTATTCATATGTTGTCCTCCTGGTTTTACAATTATTTTTAGTGTTTCTATATAGGTTGTTCTCTGTTTGTTTTGTATTTTGTGTGTAGTTTTTGAATACCCCCTCTTTATGTGGGTGTGTGAGTGAATGTAGAGGGTGCGAAAATAGATATCGTCAAAATGCTTATAAATAAGGAAGATTTTGGAATTGTAGATGTGGTTTTAGATGAAATTAGGTTTAGATTTAATGGTTGTTGGGTGGATTTTTTGTTGATTTTCGTGGTGTTTTACGATATGAGGTGCGATAAGGGTGTTGGAGAGAGTGGAATGGGAGATTTGGTTGATTTTGTTGGGAGGATTGGGATTTTTGATGGTAAAATTTTGAAGTTGGTGTATAGATGAATCAGCTATACCTAATTTTGTATTTTATAAGGGTTTGATCCGTTTTTGCCACCCCCCATTCTCGCCATACTCAAAACCACGAAAAATAAGCATTTTTTGAAGTTTTGCAACGAAAAATCAAAATTTTTTTGTGGTAAGGTGTAGCCAAGCTGAACGGCTGACGAGCAGTTCAGTGAATAAAAAAAATTTATTTAAGAAAGGTTAAAAAGGTGAACATTATGAAGGAATTAAAGAATGCAGTTATCGTTGATGGAGTAGCTTATACAATCAATGCCACAGAAGCAAAGAAAATTGCACAGTTGTTAGGTCTTGGCAAAGTAGCACAGACTACAACCACTACTAGCACAACAAAGTCTACAACTACACCTAAGAAATCAGAACCTAAGACAGAGACATCTAAGAAGTCTACACGGATTGTCGGTTCTCTTGAGTGCGATGGTAAGTTTGTCCGTACTATCAAGGGTGCATTTTTGTCAAGTAAGGCTAGATATGCCATTAAGATGTCTGCAACTGAGGATTTTGGTGCTAAAAAACTTGGCAAGGGTAACAAGGTCTATGATGCACTTGCTAAAGACGACAAGTATGTGCAGGTTTATGAGTTCAAGTCTGCCGAAGATGCTATAAAGTTCATGGACAATCAGCAGAGCCGTATGAATAAAACTAAATAACTCGACTAGGCGAGTATAAACCGTGTTAAGCCTAGTGCGTTACCCACTCAAAAGAGTGGGTAGGTCACAAAATCTCCATTCATCATTTTGTGGTGGGTTCTCTATATCTGCATATTTTGACACTCCATTTTCTGTCAAAGTATGTCTTAATTCAACCCAATACATAACACAACAAAATAAAACCGTGATAAGCCGTAGAGGTGCGTCAGACGTTCCCAAACGGTCTATTAAAGTCACCCAAAATTAAAAAGACGCAATGTATAAGTCTGTGTCTATGGGTTCTAGTGAGATAAACCGACTCACGACATCAACACATAGATATAATCCGACTGACAAGGAGGTGTGCGTTAATGAGTAAGTGATAAATAGACTTTAGGTTTCTCTGCCAAGTACAGTGTATGTCTTACATTCTCGACATAACGCTTACAAGAAAGAGTGTAATACGTGGGATATAGTCGCATAGGGCTGACAAGGGTGTTACGGAGCACTCCCAAGTGGCTAGGTCAGCGAATATGAACTCCATATTCGGGAAAACTTGGTAAACCGAGCAAGAAAGTGGTGTCGGGTGGCAAGTACACAATACATAATGTTGAATGCATTATTACATAGCATCTTGGAACAAACATGATAAATGATTGACACAATTTATCATCATAGTATCAACGTCAGATATAATCCACAGTGATTCAAGAGGGTAGTCTACCATAAGATTTATGAGATCTTGTAAGTCTTAGCTCGACTACATCAATTATGATGGGTAGGATAGAGTATTGATTTAATTGGAATATATCATGTGTTGAGTGAGATTACACAAGAGTTAGTGGTAACACTAATGTTGAATGTATCTATCTACATTCGTGTATGAGGTATGAGCAGTACAATCCCTGCCTGTAATATCCTAAACATCTAATATTATTAGATTGATAGTATATTCTGTAATCAGTTCGAGAATATAAAGTATGTGTAGTTTGACATTCACAAAAATATAATAAATGTCACTGATAAAACCGTATGTCTTGTAATCGGTTTGTATAAAACAGTATAAGATATTCGTAACAGTTGGAGCGAATTAAAATAATAAACTGTTGACTGTATAAGGTTTAGTCACCAAATAACAAGTAATAAGTGCATATACAATTTGAAGCTTGAGTGCTACCCACGAGGTTATAAGTTGCGTATATAGTGAATAATTTGAGGGCTACTTGTTCTTTGTGCTTATATGTGGTGGATAATACATAGCTAACAACTTTGTACTTATCAGTGGGTTCGATTCCCACAAGCACATTTAAAATAAGCACCCATTATCCAGATAGGGTGCTATTTTTATACAAAAATTCAAAAAGGAGGTTGTTAAAAATGGCAGTTGTAATCAAATTAAACGGAGAATATGTAGGTGTAACACATATGTCCAAAAGTGAAATCAGAAGTGCTGAATCCGCAGGCTTTACAGTAATCGAAGCCAACAAGTAAAGGCAAACGTAACTATACAGACTGTATCTGGATAGCTTATTCGGCGACAATAGGCACAACTACGGATGCGGTCTGTCAACTTGAGAAGGCAAAATAAAGGAGGAATGCCAAAATGAAACACACGGTATGCACACGGAAACTCAAAAACGGAACACCTGTATTAGTCGTAGACTTACGGAAATTAGGTGAAGCATTAGTATGTGCAGCAATAATTATAACAATTATGCTTGCACCATCACTGTTATAGGAAGGGAGGTTATTACTATGCCAATCATCACAATCAGAGACATTGAAGATGCATACAAAGATAAACAGGCAACACAGGAATGGAACTAGGGAGAAATGCAAATGGAATACCAAGATTTTTATGATATTGCTGATTATTTTAATAGTCTGAATTGTCAAGTGTATACAGAAAAAGAAATTGCGACAAACGCATACGAATATAAATCAGAGTATGATTATTCTATGCGTAAAGGCAAACCAACACGGACAATGATTGAGTTATGTAAATTATGTTGTGAAGATATGGACTATCTCAACTATCCGCAGATTCAAGAAGAAAATGCGTTTACTGTTGGACAGATGCAAGAGATATTGAGTGATTTTATGATGGAGATGATGCTATGACAAAGCGGAAAGCAAATGTGAAACATCCGTGTATTTCTTGTATCTATTTCAAGGAATGCGGAGAAACTACACGGACAATGCCATGTAAAGGCAGACAGACAAAAACAGAACAGAAGAAGGTAAAAGCGACTGCAAATAAGTAGTCGCTTTTTTCATGCAAAATTTTAGAAAGAATGAGGTAAATATTATGTGTAAAAGAGTTTATTTGAAGGCAAAAGATGCAGAAAAGGAAATGCAGGAAGCACGGAAGGCAGATGGATTTATAGGCAAAACAGAAAAGATGCTGATTGCAAATATGGTAAAGACAGCACGGAATAATTCAAGGGTTGGTGACAAACTTCTTATGGTTGTTGATCCTAAATACATTCACATTCCAGATTGGCAGAGACGGATCAAGTTGTCAAGAGCTTATGAAATCGGTAACAATTACAATTCATACAAGTGGGATGAACCAAAGGTATTACTTTGTAACGGATTACTTCTTTGCATTGATGGACAGCACAGAATTTATGGTGCATTCAAAGCAGGTAAAGAAGATGTGGTTGTAGAAGTCATGGAATGTAGTCTTGAAGAGGCAATCGAATTGTTCCTGAGTCAGTCAACAGACAGAGCAAAAATGCAACCGATGGATATTTACCATGCCGCACTTGCAGCAGGGAAACCTGAATATATTGCCTTGCGAGATATTTGCCACAAACATAATGTGGCAGTCAAGGGAGATGATGAAACGGAAAATACAGTTGGCACATTAACATCAATTTCCGATGGAATTGGATTTACAAAAACAAAGCCAGAACTTCTAGATTCAATGCTTGCTCTGCTTGGAAAACTTGGTTGGAATGGTTATGCAGATTCATACAATGGAAAAGCATATACTGCAAAAATCATCCGTGCATTAAGAAGATTGTATGCATACTGTGAAGGCAGAGTAGATGAGATGGAGCAGGCATTGGTCGAACATTGCAACGGAACAGAATTTTTCGTCAATAATATCATGGATAAAACACAGGCACAGATTTTTGATTATCTGTCTGAAATTGTTCGCTACGAAATGGAATCTCCATTGACAGCTAAGAAAAAGACAGTAAAGCGAAACACAAAGGTAAAAGCAATCTAAAAGCGAATATACATACATAAGCTGTGATAACGGCTATACGGTCTATTAAAACACACGGTATATATAAATAGGAAGGAAGTGATACACATGGCAAAAGTACCAGGAGTACCAACAAGAGAATTTAGAGCTGCATTAAAGGCAAATAATTTCCGGCTTCAACGGAGCAACGGAGGGCATGAGATTTGGGATAAGACAATCACAATTCATTGCTCATTCCCTAATCACGGAAAAGAAATCAATGGAGCATTAGCACAGAGATTGAATAAGGAACTTGGATTAAATATGGAACGGTTTAGAAAATAGGAGGAATTAAAATGGTATATGATTTAATAATGGAAAGTGGAGAATACGCATTGATTCTTCGTGGCTCACGGATGAAAGAATATGCAGTTGTTAATGGACTTAATAAGTCAAAAGGAAGTTGGGCATGGACGTGTACTTATTACAACTTTGGTGAATTTTCTTCATTATCACAAGCCGAAGCGTTGGCGATGGCAGTTGATTATTTTAGATTGCGAACAGAGAGTAATTATATGGGACGCAATAGACTTGAAGAATTGGCAACACGATTTAAAGATTGCATAAACGGAGATGAGGATTTTGAAAATGTATTGGATGAAATGGATGATTGTGAAAAAGAATTTTTTGGAATAGGAAGCGAGGACAAGTAATATGACAGTTGGTGAATTAAAAAGAATGTTGGATGACTATGATGAAGATATGAAAATTGTCTTTCAACCATCGGGTGATATGTATGGAGAACGCATTGGATATATTGAAGAAGGCAAAGGCATAGCATCATTTAGAGGAAATGATTATAGAGCCTTAATTCTTACATCAGATGGACAGTGCGGATCTGTTTGTAATGAAGATGAACTAGATATCTAATGGAGGTGTAAATAAAATGAAAACATATTATATGACAGGCAATAATATTGGAATTGAAGTATTAGCACATAATGCACAGGAGGCTATGAAAAAGGCAGAAAGAACATTGTTACAGGGATTAGGTGGCGATATTGAATTTTGTAGCCAAGAAGATAAAAACGAATATGAAAGTTATGAAAGTGAGGAATGAGTATGGCAAAAGTACATTTTACTGTAACATGTATTGCTACATACGAATCAGAATTACCCATACCAAAGGATATAGCAAATGATAAAAATGCAGTTCTTGCATATATACATGAAAATTTAGAGAATGCGTGTATAGCTGATTTGCAGTGGTCTAATGATCTTGATCCAGATGAAGCAGTAATATTGGATGACATCAAGAATATAGATATGGAAACTAATATGTTTAGGGTGTATCACAGAAGTAAAACACATCCGCAATGGAAACCATGCTTATCAGAATCATTTACTACATTGAATGATGCATTAAAATACAAAGAAGAATGTGAGTCATGGAAATCATGCGATGTTCATGGAAATTTATTTGAATATAAAGTTGTAGAAATGCAATAAATGGATATTTCATAAGGAGATGATTATATGAAAATTGAATATATACAGTATAAAGGTAAAGAATGTATTAATGTCTTTGTTGATAAAAGCACAAGCAATGGATTGTTACGGTTTGGACACGAAATATCAGTAAATTTCTCAAAAGAGAAAGACAAATTGATATTTGAATCAGCATGGCATATTGGAGTTAGTGAAATGTCATGGGATTCATCAGAAGAAGATTCATTTGAAGAAACATTCCCAGGATTATTAGAAGAAATGAGAAATGAAGTTATGAAAGAGCTGTAAATGCGTGTTTAATTGGAAGAAAGGAAGACAAATATGGAAAGATATGATATAGAAGAATTGGTGTTGGAACTTGCTGATATTGTGATGGAAAATAGATATTTAAGGCAGGAGAATACCAGATTGAAAGAAGTTGAAAAAGAGTATCATCAATCTATTATAGACAGATGTCGAGAAAGTGAACAGGCAAGTTTAAATATGTTTAAAGCTGCATGTGTCGGAATCGCACAAGGTAAAAATGATATGGAACTTGCAAGAGATTTGGTTGAACATTTATAGCAGACTAAATTCGCATTTCAAAGGCAGATTGGAGGAAGCATTATGAGATTTTGGCGAGAAAACAATGATACATTAAACAAAAGAGAGACGGCGATTTTGTCAGCGTGGAATAAAATTTCAGAATATGTAAAAGAAAATTATACAGGAGTATTTACTAATGGTGTATTTTTTGAATGGAAACACGAAGTATATTACAAAATTGCATTTGGTGTAACAAAAGATGGAGTTGCATATATTGCAAAGGGAAGTCATGGTTGGGCATATGATGATTATATTTTCCATCCAAATCATGAACCTCCATATTTTAAGAATGCTGTTATAGGTAATGCTGAAGAGGTTATACAGGACTGGCAGAAAATAAAAGGAATATTGGAAAGTAAGGCTAATCAAGAAAAGAATCTGTACAGCTTTACAGTATGAAGAAACTAAGATTTACTTGGAAGGTGATAGGTATATGAGCGAAGAAATGGAAAGTAAAATAATCAAGTATGCAATGCAGAAAATCGGAACGCAAAGAGTTTCTACATTAGATGGTATGACGATTGAATATGAAAATAAATGGTACAACATTTATGTAAATGGAAACGAAGTAACAGTTGCAGAAATTTAGCAACTAAACAAAATAACGCAACCGCAAAGGCAGTTAGGAGAATAAATACCTAGCTGCCTATTTTATTACAAGAAAGTGAGGAAACGATTATGTATGATTTCACAAAAACCGAAATGGAAATTATTAAAGACAACCTGATGGCATTTATTGCAAACTTTGGCAAGCCACGGATTACAAGAGGAGACGATGGAGAAAGTTTCTATGTATTCACTGATGATTCAGATTCATGGAGACAGTATTGTTATAACATTGATTATCTGAATGGATGGTTATACGGATGTGTGCAAGCAGCTTGCGGAAATCCAAAGCAAGATGAAGAAATGAGAGAAATGTGTGATAGTGCAAGTTTCAGAGAAAGATATGCAATCTTATATGGTGAAAGAAAAATAAAAAATATCAACGGTCACAAATACTATGTATTCACATATTCAGAAGACGATGAATACCAGGATGCAAACGGAGCTTTATATGACACAGTAACAAGAAGTTGGAGAAATTAGAAAGGCAGGTTGATTAGTATGAAATATACAATAGATACATTAAGAGAGATTAACGCAAGATTTTGTGGTTCGCATATACTTATGAATTACGATGTAGATAAGGCAAATATGTATGTTGAACTTATAGAAAATACACGGTCTGAAAAGACTCCAAGTATAGGTGATTGCGTTAGATATACAAATGAATATGGAGATTACTATGGAGCAGCTCATATTGAAAAAGCAGATGCGAATGATATTTATATCTGTGAACGACCATATACACCTTTTGTTCATGAATACGAAGGCAGAATTAGTTGTAATACAAGTGGTGGAGCGTGGACACATTTACCAACAAGAGAACTAAAATATATAGGTAAAATTGAAAAGAGATTTTGTGATTGGGGTAATTGTGGAGGCTGTGCAGATGGTGCTATTGATTTTATAGCGGAAGTAAATTTATGGGAATATGTAGATAGTAAAAATCCTTTTGTAAGTGAAAATGGATATAAGTTCACAACAAAGGATTTTGATAAACAGTATATATCATTCAATCCTAAAGATGATTCACCTTATGTATATTTTGGAGAAGGTTGTGCATGGAAAAGTAAAACAGATTTATATGCTTATCTGAGAACATATAGAGCAGAAATTTTCAAAGGACATTGGCAGAATCAGTTCATTGTGTGGACTTGGAAAGAGAAACAGCATCATGTATCACCAACGGAATTTGATCGTCTTAAATTAGAAGAAGATACATTCCTGATGAATGGTGACATCATGAGATGTAAAAGAAAATATGATGAAATTACTTATACTGTACACACATATTATGTTTGGTATTGGGACGATCCAACTAAAGACTTCTTTGAGGCAAGCGCAGAACAGAATAAAATAAGAGAAAAATATTATACACTTGATAGAAAAACTCCAACATATATTGTTGCGAGAGAAGAAATAAAGTCTGGAATTGAAATTCCAAAACATGGGGAGGTTTTGATTGATTATGCAGAATAATTTATATACAGCAGAATTAGCTGGGCAGTCTTGGGATAAAGATAAAAGATATGAGATGGTAATTATCACAAAATGGAAAGACAGAACAGACAAATCACCAGAAGAAGGGCATAAAACATATTACTTTAATCCCGATTTTAAATTACTTGCAAAGCAGATTAAAGACGAGGATTGGTGTAAAGAGATTTATGAAAGTTATCCAAAATATACAAGATTTAAAATTAAAAGCGAGGTGAAGTGTTATGCAGAAAATAATTGATAGTGCTGTTTTACCAGACGGAACGAAAATACAGCTTGAAGATTGGCATAGTGAAAATTCAGAAAAATATCCAGATTTACACGGATATACGATTGGTGCTTATCCGATAGCGAAAAATACAAATAAATGGGGACTAATAAAAACAGGTAAGAAATTCAGATTAACTATTGCTAGAAATGAATATGCAAACTATACGGATGATATGGTGCTTACAGATTATGAAGCGTTGAAAAATGGAACTAAAACACTTGCTGATTTGCGAGAACATTTTTGGAACAGAGAAAAAGATGAGTTTTACTTAGGCTTAATTGATAAAGAGCCAGAATGGTAAAGGAGCGTGATTATATGGCAAAACATATTATTGATAAAGATAATACATTAAAAGCATTGGGAAGCATTAACACATTATTGTCCCAGTCATTACAGGTAATAAAAAAGGTAAATGAAGATGAGCAATGGGATTTTTGTACAGATGATGTTTTAGCAAGGCGAGTTAATGATGCTGAAAGATTAATAAAAGAAATATCAGACGTTGTATTTCAGAACGAAAAAGCAAAGTAAATTGTAATTTACATTGAAATTTTAGAAAGGTAAAAGGTGAATATTTATGGCAGATACAAAGAAAACAAAAAGATTGCACATTGGTATGGCTTACACGTATGTAGGAGACACAGGAATTGATATTCCTATGGAATTATTAGAAGGTAAAACAGATGAAGAACAGTTGGAAATTGCTTGTAAATATGCACAGGAACACATTGACGAAATTCCTGTTGCTACTAATGCAGAATATATTCCATCCTCGGATAATTTTGAGATTGATGATATTGATTTTGAAGATAACGAACAGTAATACAGCGAAAAGGAGATTAAAACTATGAGAGTAAACGAAGTAAGAAAAACAGAAACAATCGAGAAACTTGTAAGAACAGAGTACATTGCAGAGGATGGAACTATATTTAGAAGCGAAGAAGAGTGTAAGAAATATGAGGAATCAGCACTGTTTGCAATTAGTAAAGAGTTGAAGAGACTCGATAATAAGAAAAATGGAGCTTCTGAATATGATATTTATGATGAATGTTCTGACGAGTATCTGGTAGAGATTTTCAATGCAGAAACAGAAAGGGATATTGAGAATATCAGAAGATATGTATATCTCAAAGCTTTTTCAAATAGTTCGTATGCGAGAAAGGAAGATGTTGATTTACCTAATATTACAGCAGGGCATGAAGTAATTATCCATTGGAATTATGATGAAGATAGTTGTTGGACTATTGGTAATGGAAGTATTGATGCTTTCTGTGACTATATTAGAGATAATCTTATGAGTTTAATTACTCCAAAGGAGGAAAAATAATATGAATGGATATGAATTTAAAAGAGAAATTGAAAGAATTTTTAAGGTTGCACGAAACATGTGCCCTAATGTAACAGATGATATGTTGGATGCAAACGGAGCTATCCATTACATGAACGGAAATGACAGTACACCGTTTGATTGGAATTGTAATAACAGATTATGTGAGTTTCTTATTTTCCATAAAAATGAGATGGGCTTTATCAAGGCATTCGTAAATAGTGACAACACAATTGATATGTACATCTATGAAACAGACGATGCTATGCAGCCGACTTATAAATTTACAGAGGAAATGGAGAACTTAAAAGCAAGAGATTTTGCAAAGGTAATGAACTACATTGCAGATGACAATCAGTTATGGGATAAGCCGATTGATGAACTCGACTGGGATGTTAATGTAACTGAATGTGACGAGATTGATTAATACAGAGAATAAATAAAGGCAGATACAAATAATTGTGTCTGCCTTTTGTAATGGAAGGAGAATGTGACAATGAAAATTAAAGAATATAAATTATACAAGACAGCTAAAAAGACAGCAAAAGAAAACAGTTTGGAATATGTTGATTCATTTGAGACTGGCAAGAGAAATATTCTGTTTGATTTTTCATTATTAGATAATACAGATGAATTGACAGATGATGAGAAACAGTACATTAGAGAACACGCATTACGGAATTTACATGCTAGTGATTGTGAACAGTTCTATGGAAAAGAGTTTGATAATTTTACAGTTTGCAATGGTAGAGCATTATATTATCCACATAAAGTTTATGATGAACATGGTTGTGAACGCAGATATGTAATTATGCAGCTTGCAAAGATTATTCATGCAAGAGGAACACAAAAGAGTGTTTATGATGATTATGAAACAACGGAAATTAAATTGGATAGTGGTTATACAGAACCAGTAAGAGATTATGAAATATAGAACGGAGGTTGATTGATATGGTAGATAAAGAATACAGATACTATAAAGATAACGGAAAGCTTATGAGATTACATATTGAACAAGATAATGATCCACTCAATCCACGATACGATTGGGATGGAAATATAGGCAAGATGATGTGTTGGCATAGAGATTATAGACTTGGTGACTATAAAGAAAATGAGTTCTCTGACAATGAAGATTTCTTGAATGACTTGGTTCGTAGTAATGTGAAAGAGAAATCAATCATCAATTATGTGAAGGCAAAAAAAGCTTCTAATGGTCTTGAGTTAAAATACGATAGACATGAAAAAATGTGGCAATTATGGGGAACTTATTATTGGTTTCCACTTGGAAGTTCTAAAGATGCAAAATTCGGTATTATTGAAGACAATGAGAGAATTGATTGGCTTATTGATGACATTATTGAAGCACTTCCACAGATTGACAAATGGAAATTACTCGAAAGACATGCAAATATAGTATTCCTTCCATTGTACTTATATGACCATAGCGGAATCACAATGAATACTGGTGGATTTAGTGATAGATGGGATTCTGGTCAAGTCGGATATATTTATACAGATAAAAAGACAATTATGGAAACTGGTGGAATGTTGCAAAATGAAAATGGAAATTGTGTAAAAATTACTGATAGAAATTGGAAGAAAGCAGCTTATCAGTGGATGGAAGGAGAAGTTGAGGTATATGATCAGTATCTGACTGGCGAAGTATATGGAATTATCACAGAAGAATATGATACAGACACTGATGACTGGGAAGAAAAAGATTCATGTTGGGGATATTTTAGTGACAAATGGGGCGATGAGCTTGTCCAGGAAATTGCTTCTGATTTTGGCATAAGCGAAACATTATATGATGATATGAAGTCAGTAGCATAAGGCAATGAAAGAACCGCTTCATTGTATTAAGAAAGGAAGGTAAATGAACATGATTGGAAACAGATATGAATTAAAAAGAAATGAAAAAGAGTTACGAGAAATTGAAAAGGACTTGGCTGAATATCTTAAAGTCCCATTCGTAAGATGTAGTTATGATGATGTAAATAGTCATAAGTACAAAGATAAGCATGAAGTTGAGTACAGAAAGAAAGAGGCAAAAGAATTTGGTTTGTGGGGCATGTGTGACTACATTATCAACTATGAGAAGTACGAAACATTAGAAGATTATAATATGAATGACGGTGGATATGATGGAGAAGTATATGAGCTTTTATACCTCAAAGGCAATGGAAACTATATTGTCATTACAGACTGTGCAGAATAACGAAAAAGGAAGGTAAGAATTATGAGTATTTTAGCTGATGATATTTTTATGAATCCAAGATATGATCAATATGAAGATTATGGTGAAACACAAAGCTATTATGATTTAAGAACAGGTATTATCTATGTGGTAATGGAAGAATATGGAATGAGTGGTAGTAATATTATTCAGGAAATCACACCAGATTCCGCTGAATATAAGGCAAATTATGCAAGATACAAGAAAGCGAGAGGCATTAAGGAAAAATATAGAGTAACTTATACTGCACAAGTCGATCAAACGATTGAAGCAACTTCTTTAGAAGAAGCAAAGAAAATAGCAAAGAATGGAACTGGTGAATATGAAAATCAAGCTTTTGAAAGCATTTATTTATCAGAAGTCGCTTTTATAACAGATAAAGACGAAAATGAAGTATAAAGGAGGCATACCATGAATGTATTAAGAATTGAATTAGTAAGAGAAATTGGAAATGTAAAGACATACAAAATTACATACGAGGAAAGTGAAAGCATTGAGACAAGACTTGTAGGTAGAACATTTAATTATGATGAAGACGCAGAAAATTTTCCTGAATCTGTATTAGATTTTGCAGAGAATTGGATATTAGGAGACTTATAAGAAAGCGAGGTAGATTTTATGAAATACTATGATACAAAAATCGGAAAAATCATTGAGGAAGAATTTGATTCAAGAATGGGGAATATGGTTATTTCCTATATTATGGATAAAGGAATTGAAAATGTAAAAGAGATTACTGACAAGCAGATTGAAAAACTTGAAGGTAATGGATTAATGACAGCAGATTTTGTTCAGTCCTTGGTTAGATGTGCAAGACGGATATGTAATGAATGTGAGTGGATTGAACTGATTGAGTTCATTCGATTACATTTGTGGTGTACTCCAACAGTACATGATGTGTATTTGCATAGGGAAGATTTTACATATAGGACATTTGCAGAGTTTCTTGATAATCTGGATCTTGATGAAAACGAAGTCGGAGAAGAAATTAAGTTATTTGTAGTTGTTGATCAGGATTGTTTGAAGGAGTGTGATTGATATAATGACAAGAGAAAGATTTGCAGAAACAAACTGGAAAATGACATATGAACAGTTTCAGAAATGTGATTGTACAGAATGTAAAAAAGAAGATTGTATTCACAGAGGAGCATATAGAAGAGTACCTGAAATTGATGGCGGTCTTGGATTATGCCCTAATCTGAATGGAGAGTGATGAAAATGTACAAAGTATATCAATTAACGGATGAAGAGAAAAATAAAATTGTACGACTTCGTTGGGATGGAGATACACATTACTATGATGTATTTGAATCACAAGAAGAGTGCGATGAAGAGCAGAAAAGACTAGATAAAATTGAAGCAGAATATAAAAAACAGAAAGCTGATTATTTAAAAAATTGTAAGGGAGAGTGATTGAAATATTCAAATATATTATCAGTTATGATGGCGGTCAGTTAAGAGATAGTGGAGATTTTGAATGGGGATTATTTGATTCCTATGGTGAAGCAGAAGAAGCTGCCAATGATGCAAAAGAAGAATATATGAATGATTGGGACATTGAAGGCAGTGAATATGATCCTGATGATTTCTGTATTGAGATTGTGGAGGTGTGAAATGGAAGCTGTCGAAACAATGATATTAAAAGATGATGCAGAAAAGCAAATTGTATTAAATCGAGGACTTTTAATAAAAACATTTAGTGTAAGTGTTTATAATAAAAAGACAAGAAAAGAAAGGGTTTATAGAAATAAGAGAATAATGTACAAATTGATAAAGGAATGTATATAGAGAGGATTTAATTATGCAATATAAAAATAGATACACAGATAAAGTAAAACAGAATGCATATATGAATGCTTGTGATTGTCTATATTTTGGATTTGGAAAGATTTTTTGGAATGATTGTGGATGTAATGATGATTCAGTATGGGATCAAGCAATGAGAGATATGCAGGATTTGTAAGGGAGAATAAATGAATAGCGATAGTTAAAGCAGAGATTTAATTATCTCTGCTTTTTCTAAATACATATAAAGGAGGGAAGTTAGTATGAAACCATATCAGAAATACGGTGACTTTTATGTTCCAGGTGAAGACATCAAGTTTCCAACAGAAGATGAAGCTTTGGAATACATAAGAGAAAACTACTAACAATGAGAGGCATCGGCTGTGACAGCAGCCGTGTAAGTCCTCAACTCCTTATATGAAGTATAACATAAAATGAAATGGAGAGCTATTAAAACATGGAGATTTTGGACAAGAAACGGAGTGATGAAAATGAAGAGAACACCAAAAATAATTAAGCAGCAAACGGAAGAATGGTTAGATGAACGGTGGACGATTGCAAATATGAAAGATGTAAGACCGCAAGACATGAGTTATTACATGGGAGCTTTGAAGGCTCTTGAGTTTGCAGGGTATGAATGGAAACGTGATGCAGATGGTAAGCATACATTATTTAAGTAGATTGGAGACAAATGAAGACGAAGAATATAATAAAATGTCCTGAGAAATGCAAAAATTGTGAATATAGAAAAAATATTGACTATATCAGACCATATAATTTTTGCAAAAAATTAAATGTATCTTTTTCAGGTGATGAACCAAAATCATTTTTTAAATGTAGATAAAGTATAAGCACAGTAAATAGCAATTTCATAAAGAGAAAGGACGGTTGATGGTTATGTTAAAAGCAATAAATATTAAATGGGACACAGACGGAGACGAGGAAATATTACAGAGTTTGCCAACGGAAATGATTATTCCTGATGAATTAGCAGAATATTATAGTGCAGACAGAGAATATGCAACGGAAGAGATTTCTGATTGGTTGTCTGAAGAAACAGGATTTTGCCATGATGGATTTGAGATTGTAAAAGAAGTTACAAAAGAATCTGTTGAGGAAGAGTTGTTTAATTTTTTGACAAGTAAAATGGAAACAGGTGATGCTCCTGATATTGAGAGAGTTAGAGTATTCAAAGATAACTTAGTAACAGTAGACAATGGAATCATTGTTGATTGTGTTGGTGGTAAACAGATTAGATTAACTATTCAGGTAGATTAAGGAGTGATGATTTATGAATTATACTTATTTTGGAAACAGAATCGAAAGAAGTTCATTAGGGAATATGGGATTACAGTTATTAGAAGCTCAAGAGAAATTGGTTTCTCAGGAATATGAAGTTGAGAATCTTAGAATTAAAGCAGCTATGTATAAAGCATATTTCTTTCGTAATTCCATATTAGCAGAAAAATTAAACAAACAAAGTGAAGAAAACAGAGATGCACTTATTGGAGAGTTTGATGGTTTTTCATATGCAAGTTGGAGAGCTAATGCTGTATATAGAACGCTTGAAGATATGTGTGATGAAGGACTATTAACTGAAAAAGAATATAAAGAATGCAAAGTATGAAACAAGAGTTTCATAAGGATTATGAATTGAGGTAATGTGAATGAAAAAGAAAATATATCAAATGTCTTCAGATGAAGCGTTAAATGAATCTATAAAATTAGAATTAAAAAACAGCTTACAAAAGGCAAGAAATGCTTGCAAAAGAGCAGATGAAGAATTACGAAAAGTATACAATATATTAGAGGATATGTGTATAGATTTGGATGTTACTACCAATGCCGAAAATGCAGATAATCTCGAACAGGCAGTGAACTGCTATGTACAGTATGGAGAATATAATCTCAAGGGATTGGTTAGTGAAATTATGAAGCAATATAATGAAATGAAATGAGGATTTACTCGGAAAGAGAGGCAAATAATATGGTAAGAAAAATTAACAATAGATTATATAAAATCAATACATATGCTTCTGCACACATTATTGAAATAGATGACAATTATGATGAAGAAGTACAGAAGTTAAGAAAAGAAATTCAGCTTGACAGTCTTGGATACAAATTAAATTTACTTGTATATCTTGCCACATTAACGGTACAAGGCTATGCGATTTTAAGCGTAACGGAATTTAACATTGATGGAAGTAAACCTAGAGTTGCTTATGCAAGTAGCAAGGATTTTAAAAAGATTGTTAAGTATTATTCTAAGAAGAAAGCATAGGAAACGATGATTTCTTGACAGAATGACAGAATGGAGACTTAGAATATGACAAGAGAAAAAGCCACGAGAATTGCAAATGGATTTTTTAATGATATGAATCCTACTTTATGGAACGGAGAAGGTGATAAACCCGAAAGCTTTGATGAACGACCTTGGCAATGTAAAATAGTTGATGGTATAAATCTTGAAATTACTTTTGCTTATGATGAAGAAGATGGATGGCATCATTATTGCGATTTAGTTTATACCAAAGATAACAGTTCTTTTGACTTACTGAGTGGTTATGGAATTGATTCTAAACTAAATGTGATAGATACAGTAATGGATATCTGTAGAGACTATAAGTAAGTATTGGAATTGTGATTTAGATAGGAGTGATTGGAATGAATTATAAAATAGGTGATACAGTAAAAATATCTGTTTATGTAACAGAAAAATGGAGCAGATTAGTTACTTGTAAAATTACCAATAAGTATATAAGAAATAATACTACTTATTATTCTTTGCAAGAGATAAATGGAATTTATAGAGTAAGTAACGTAAAAGAAACCCGATTCATACTTGATTAACATGAAACGGAAATTTCCTGATAGATTGGAGAACAAAGCAAGGATGCAATAAACTAATTAAAAGAAAAGAATGGAAAGGAGACATATTATGTTTACATTAAATGATTTATTGGATCAAGTTGATTGTCAAGGAGAAGTTAAAGTTCTTGTGATCGAAGAAGAAACTGGCAGTGTAAGGGAGGTTTTTCATGGAAGCGATTTAAGCCAAGTTCCATATAGTATTGGCTGTAAGGAATTGGTTTATATTTATAGTGGAATAGGAGATGATAGTGATTTTTGTACTTATGCGGTTATGTTATAATAAACATGACCGCTTTGTTAATTCACAATAAAAGAAAGGTGGTTATATTATGTTTAATACAATTATTTTATTGCACGGAGATGCAGCATTATCAAAAATGGAAATGAAAAAATTCAAAAAGGGAGACACCGTTATCAATGATTGGGCAAACGCAACGGAAGTCAAAAGATGGAAAATGAGTGAGAAAGATGAAGCTGTTGCAGAGTTGGCGAGTAAAAAATGTACATACAAAAAAGGTATTGAACTCACGTATATTGATGAGTGGACTTTGGAATATTGTGAGTGTGACGAAGATGGTGAATTCGTAGAAGGTTCTGATTATGATATAGCAGATGAAGAGATAGATGATGAAGAGTGATGGAGGTATATATAATATGTGGAAAATATTTGTGATTGAGCATGGTGGAAAGATTGCTGGTGTAAATTTAGCAGAGTACGAAACAGACGCTATTAGTGGCTTTAGTTTAGCAAAAGAGATACCCACGGAAGAAATGAGTATTTATGAACTAATAAGTAATTATGATATGACACTTGGAGAATTACTTGAATTATTGCATGATCCAGATATACAACCATTATTTATATCGGTCAAAGACGAAGAAACAAGGGAAGATGTAAACGAAAAGAATTGTTTGGATAAGATTGTACAGGATTATGAGGTTCAATATGACGATGTGATTCTTTATGTGTAAAGAGTAGGTTTATGGATATTATTTGCTTTAATAAAATAAACAAGGAGTGATAGTATGCAAAAGGAATACAAAGAAAAAGTAATTAGCTTGGAAGGTAATAGAAAACTTATAAATGTCTGCAAAAAGAACAATTTGCAGACTTTCAATCCACAAGGCAAATGGAACGGATACGGATATGAGAAACTTCCTATGGCAGTAAAGATTACATCGCTCGCTGAAATGCGAAAATTCAACAAAATAAAAAGAGAACTAGAAGGATCGAGCGTTACAACAAAAAGAAAAACAGAAGAAGAAAAACAAGCGGAGTGGATCAATAGACTGTGCAGGTTAACAGGTATAAGTGAAGATGGCGCAAAAGAAATTGCAGAGGAAAAACTTGAGTATAAATGGGATCAGATATCCATGTTAGAAGATCGCCAAGCCGAACGCTACAGTGTACAAAGGGAAAAACTGATCCGAAAACTAGAAAGGTCAAACCCACTTAGATATATCAAAAATAAGGAACATGCGATGGCAATATTAGAAGCAGGAAATAGACACACATGCACTGATTACGAGAAGAAATTGAAAGTTTTGCATGAATTAGAAAAAGAAGGATTTATTGAAAAGGGAGATGCAAAAGAGATTGCTAGAACTCAAAGCATGGGAGATATATTAAATAATATTAATGCTTGACAATTTTTAAATATAAGTATATTATTAATATAATTTCTACTATTGTAGATTAAAGCGGTGCTTATTAGCACTAAATAGGAAAGCGACTTTTATAGTCGCTTTTTTTTGTGCAAAGAAATAGTAGAGAATATATAAGTATGGTATAATTAGACTGAAGGAGGTTGATTTATATGGGAGAAACAATAGCATATATTATCGGATTTATTTTAATGTTTGGAATTCCTCATTTTATAGACAAAGTGAAAGAACAAAGCGATGCAGAACGTAGCGCAAATGAATTTATGAAAAAACATTTTGGTGAAGACTACAAAGATAAAATGAATCGTAGATAAGAAGGTGATTTGTATGGGATTATTTGGATTGTTTTATACAATGTTTGGACTTGGTTGTAAGGGTGCTTTAAATATAAAAAATTCTATGGAAGATGAAGATCATAAAACAAGATATAGAGATGACGAACTGAACATCTATTATGATTATAATATGACGAAAAGAGATTTAAGAACCAATCATATTATGGTTACAGAAAGAGATTATAATGGTGATATTTGGTTAAAAGATACACAAACTGGTAGATACACTCAAAATATTACAGCAAATAGAGTCGAGCAAAAGTATCAAAAAGAAAAAGCAAAAGCATTACGAGGTGAGAGCGATAGGACTCATATAAAATATGGAGATAACAAACATGATAAAGAAGAACATCCAGGAATTAGATATAAGGATTTTAAAACAGGGAAATTATATGTTGAACGATATATGATTTTTACGGAAGACCATTATAAAATGTTACATTTGTGGTCTAGTTATGGTATATCGCAACAATCATTTTCCGTATTATTTGATCCTGAAACAAAGAAAATTGTTCGATTGTCAGATGGTACAATTGAACAAATGCTTGGTCAAGGTGCTTTAATGGAAGACATAAATGCATTTTTTCCTAAATATGTAGACGAATATTATGAACGCATGGCTGAACCATATAGTACATGGTATAAACAGAGATTGTATTATCAAACAACATTACAAGGTGGTAGGGCTGACTCATTACAAGATAAATTTATTGAAGAGAAAGAAGCAAAAGTAAGATATAGACGAAGTGAAAAAGTAAGGAGGTAAAATACTATGAAAGAATGGTATTATATTGCAAGTGATAAGCCAAATGAGAAAAATTATTTTGATACTTATGATGATACACAATTTGCAATTATATGTATTTTTAGATACAAAGCACCAATAAATGAAGTACCTGATTATGCAGTTTATCATAATGGAAAATTATTTGAAACAGTTTCAGGGAATATGTTATTTAATATGTATATTGAAAATGGTGGTCATGTTTACGCAGACTGTTTAAACAAGGAGGCTGATAAAAAAGAGGAGAAAGATGACGTAGAAGATTTATCTAAAACAATTGAAGATACTACAAATAGTTTAAAAAATCTATTAAATAGTATAGAAAAATTAAATAGTATGATTAAATAAAGGGTGGTGATTGAAATGAAAGGTAGATTAGAGCATTCATTTCAAATTGAAAAAAATATAAAAGAAATATTGTCTACATTACCTCAATATGTTACGGAATATTATTATGAATTTAAAGCAGGTAGGCAACCAACGGCTTGTAGGGAATATATTAGAAAAATTGCAAAATTTTTATATTTTATCAATTCTCAAAATGTAAAAGAAATTGAAGCTGATCAAATAAGTAAATTTGATATTACTCGTTTTTTAGATTCAATAGAATATATAACAGATAATAATGGAAATCAGAAACAATCATCATTATCTTATAAAAAATGTTATCATAGCGTATTAAAAAGTTTTTTTGATTTCTTATTAGAAAATGATTATATAATTGAAAATCCTATGAATAAAATTAAAAGAGTGCGTGGTGAAGATTTTGTAAATAGGAAATTTTTAGACGAAGATGATTTAAAGGAAATATTATTAGCTGTTGAATGTGGTGCAGGAAATAGAAGATCTGTGGCAATGCAATATAAATGGAAATCAAGAGACAGAGCAATTATGATGTTATTTATGCAAACCGGAATACGTGAAACAGCATTAAGTGAAATAAATATTGAAGATATTGATTTTGAAAATCATATTATTAAAAGTGTAATTGAGAAGGGACATAAAGACAAAACGTTTACAATGAGTTCACAATTAGAAAAGGCAATAGTAGATTGGTTAAGTGACAGAGAAGATATTGTGAGCAATGAAGACGCTTTGTTTGTTTCGAAATCAAAAACACGCATAACACAAAGATCATTATCCGATATAGTTGAAAAATATACAAAAGAAGCATTAGGATATTCGGTAACGCCACACAAGTTAAGAGCTTCGTTTGCAAATATTATGTTGGAGAAGACAGATGAAAATATATATGTAGTTCAACAATTATTGGGACATGCCAGAACAGAAACAACAAAAATATATTTAAAAAATAATTTAAATCAGTACAATGATATGGCTGCTGATATAATTGCAAAATCTATTTTTTAAAGGAGAATATATAATGGAATTGAAAAGATATATTACATTTAGGAACAAAGAGAATAATTTGCCTATGTTAAAAGAGAAAGAGAAAATTCAATGGAATTCTGATTTTTCTTCATATGATAAAATGGTGGATTTTTTTAATCAGGTATTTGAAACTGAATATCTTGAAGAAGAATATGTTTATGTTATGTCATTTAATTGTCAAATGATTCCACAAGGAGTGTTTGAACTATCACATGGAAGTGCAGACACTTCTATTATAAAAATGAGAGAACTTGCAATATTCTTATTATTGTCTGGTGCAAATAAATTTATTGTAGTTCATAATCATCCAAATGGTTCAAAAGATGTAAGTGTAAATGATATTAATATTACAAGAAAAATTCAAGAAATGGCAAACTTTATTGAAGTGGATTTTCTTCAGCATTTTACAATAGGAAACGATGGTTATGATACTTGTATCGACAATGAAGAAAACGATGAAGATTATATACCATTCAATTAAGTCAATAAAATCATTAGGAGACATATTATAATGAAAGCAAAATATAAAGATAAATTAGTGGAAATCATTGAATTAAAATCAACATCATTCGTTGATTTGTTGCAAAAGCAGAGCAAAACTGTTCCATTATTTTCTGTGGATTATATATGTGCAGTTAATAAAGAGTATCAAATATATAGATATGTTGATGTAAAAGCGAACAGAGTCAAATATGCATTGGAATATATAATTGATTATAATACAGCATATGCAATTATATGTGATACTAAGATTGATTTTGAGGATCTAGTTAAATGGTTTGAGAAAGATATATTGAAAATGAGGGAGTGATGGAAATGAAATTTCAGAGGCTAAAACATAGAGATAATGATTGGTATTTAAGAATTGGAAATCCGAGTAAAAGTTTTGATATTAAATTAAGATATTTTACTAAGAACGGATTTCGAATTATAATTTGTTTGAACTCTGATTGGCTAATAAAATTATTTGGTTTTAATCAGAAAACAATTGTAACTTATACATCGTAAGGATTAATTGATTGGAGAGTGATGAGAATGTTGAAATGTATAGATAAGAGTTGCAATCCAACATACTACTATTATTATTTTAAAGATGAAAATAATAATTATTATTTTTGGAAGACAAAAAGCAACAAGTTCGAAGTAGCAGCTTACAATGAAGGACGTTTTTTAAAGCCATTTAAAGTAATTGAGTGGAAATTAAAAACAAAAAAATGGAGGATGGAGATTTTATAATAATCGTCAATATCAAGAAATTGTTGTAACTAAATGGGAAGTATTGAAATAATAGTTTCATTGGAAGATTGGAGGTAAAATTATGTTTGAATGGAATGTAGAAGATATGAAACTGTTGAATCAGGGAAGCAGTATAATAATTGGAAAAGAAAAAATATATAACTGTGAGCATGATATAACAAGAGAAGATAAAATTGCATTTGTTGATAAAATACAAGATAACAAGTTAAGCCATATCTTAGCGTTGTCAGAGAAATTCGAAAAAGATAAAGAAGATATGCCGACTGATAATTGGGGAGATGTAAAAACAGTATCACTCAAAGCATGGATCAAAAGAAATGATAAGAGAAATTTAATTGATAATTTATACCAATACGGAAGCATTCGTTTTATGGGTGGAAGAAATATTCAATGTATTAATAGAAAAGGTGCATATGATACCTATGAAGATTATGTTGATGAAGTCTTCCATCGCCAGTTAAAAGAATGTGAAAATTTAGAACATAAATATTTTTTAGAACATGATGAATATTCTATATTAAAACAGAAATTCAGAGACAGAAACTATGGTACGACATTCGGGGTGAATATTGGTTCTTGCAGCGATGGAAGTATCTTTGTATATGATACTAATGATAGTAGTAAAAGAAGAGACATTACTATTGAAGAATTAAAATATTTACTTGAAAAATATGAAGAATTGGATGAGCTTGTAAGAAAAATAACCGCTGAGACAAATATTAGGTATTAAAAGCCAAGTAAACCAAGTTTTCTTGTGGAGGTAATATATAATATGAGAAATATAGAACAGTTTATATATTCTGGAAAAATAAAAATCATCTCTTTACCGAAAAGACAATTATCTTTTGAAAGTGAATATCCTGAATTAATTGGTTTAGAAGGGAAAATTGCTAGTATTTCTGGCAATAGGGTTGGAGTTATTGTAGATAATAAATATAATAAAAATAGTAAATTTGGTTGGTACTGGTTTGATTCAGAATGTATAGAAAAAATAAACTAAAAAAATAGGTTAATGTTGAATGTAAATAAAGAAATCTAAGTTTCATGCCAAGAAGGGAGTAATAATGGGTAGAAGTATTTATTTTACAAATAGAGAATTACAACAACTTAGAAATTATGTGTTTGAAGCAGTTGATATTTTAGGTGAAGCATCAGAAACATATGAACAGGTGGACAAAGATATGGAAAATGGACTAGGTTCTGCTTTGCGAAAATTGTACAAAGGATGCAATGGTGAGGTGAAATATGCTAAATATAAAACAAAACGAGATTCTTAATAGTAGGTAGACAATATAATAATTATGTTGGAAGTGAAATTTAACTTTCCTTGGATGATTGGAGGTAGAAAAAATGGAAAATAGAAACATAATTGAAACAGTAGTACATACAGCATTAACGAAAAGAGAGTTGATTGATTTGATTAACAAATCTTTTCCTGATGAAGAGGTTGGTAATCACGGACAGATCGCACAGCTTTCCACAACAACTATGTCAGATGGAACAAAAATGCAGAATGTTTGCTTTGGAAAGATATTAAAAGTTTAGTAACAAGATGAATGAATGATTTACTTGGAAGATTAGAGGAAGTGATGTAAATGGACAGAAAACGAAATAATCCTACATGGTGTTGTGATCAAATTGAAGAGAAAATTAAAGATTATAAATTGTCCTTAACTGAAATTGATGATGACGAAGTTCGTAGACAGTTGGAAATCGTAATTGATGATCTGGAATCAATTTTATATGGATAGATTGGGAGAGATGATATAGTGAAAGAATTTAGAAATACTGACGAGATCACAAAAGAAGACCTTGAGAAAATGTATAACGCAATCGTTAAATTTGATAATTATATTTCATCAGTAACAAGGAAACCAACAGATGAAATCATTGAATTATATGAACATTGGATTGATTGCAGATATGATATAGAGAAATTAATTGTAACTGAAAGATAGGAGGCGATATAGTGACAAATATGACACTAAAAGAATTGATAGAATATGAAAGAGAATTATGTAGCTTACAACAAGAATATGAAGGTAAACTAACTAAGATATACGGAGAGGCTGATTCCTCAAATGAAAAGAGGAGACTAACAATTGTTTTGAATCTTATTATTGAAGAAAGACAGAAAGTAAATCGTCAAAAATATAAACCAGTGTAGTAAATGACGATTTCTTTTTATGATTCGGAGGTGATAATATGAAAATAGTTGGTAGTTTTATAGATTGTGTTTATGAATCACATCTATATAAAGAAGATATGAAAAATATTAGTGCAAAACTTATAAGCAGATTGCCAAGTAAAAGAATCTGTGAAATGGCAAGTGTACTTATAATCGACACAAAATATGATGCGTATGTTGTGAAAATACGAAGACCTGAGTTGAATAGTAACGGATTCGTTGATATAGAAAAGACTCATAAGAAAATTTACGAAACTGATTTTATTGAAATTTCAAAGCGTGATTATAATGGATTAGATTGGAAAGAAGCTGTTAAGAAAACGGATGAATTAATGAGACCAAGCTCATTTGTTATTTTCAAAACAGATATTGATGTAGATACATTAATCTAATGAAAGAATTGTTTCAGGCTGTCAGTAGAAATGCTGGCAGTTATTTTATTGTAAGAGAGAATATTATAATGTAAAACATAAGAAAGGACGTGATGTAAATGAGTAAATTAATACAGAAAGTCAAATGGAATTTAGACGGATCAAATTCAGAAATGTATATGTATGGTGAGGCTGATTTTGAGGCAAACAAAGCTATGCAAGAGCCATTGGAAAAGTTATATCAGTATGAGAATCAGACTAATATGAGAGAAAAGGTTGTTGAATATGTTGGTGAGCTTGAAATAGAAATTAAGAGACTTGAAGATCATTTAGAGGAACATATGAATGATGAGACTTGTAGAGTAACAGAAATTGAATCAAGAATGGAAACTTTACAGGAAGTTATCAACGATTTAAAAGGCAGATTGGAGGAAGAATATAAATGAGATGGAGAAAAAATGAAGTTGACGAACCCCCTTATGATGGGCAAGAGCGTGTAATAAGTAAATTTGCACTATTTCCTATATATTGTGAAAATGGTGAAATTGCGTGGCTAGAAAAGGTTAATATTAAACAGAAATATAAAATTGGTGCGGAATATATAATAGGATTAGGTGCAATTGATGATTGGATTAACATGAAGTTTGTTTGATTGCATGAAAGAGTTATTTCAAAAGTTAACTTAGAATTTAGAACTTATTGGAGGATAATAAAAATGTATTGTAATAAAGACTGTCAAAAATGTAAAAATCTTAATGTAAAAGTAGATGATAAAGGTTATCCGTGGGGATATGAATGTCTAAGATATGGAGATTCGGTATTTCTGGAACAATTTACGTCAACAAAAGAATTTACTGATTTTGAAAATCAAACTGAAATTAAGTAATGAAAAATTGCTTTCAATGTAAATAAAAATAAACAAAACATAACATATTGTATAAAATAATGAACATTAAGAAGTAGGAAAATCTACTTCTTTTTTTATTGCTGAAAATGAGGTGATAACATGAGTAGATATAAAAATGGAAATCCAAAGCGACAGTCAAGATTCATATGTTTATCTTGCATGAAAGAAAATATGTTGGCAAGTGGTATTCAAAGAAAATTACAAAGAGAAAAAGGACATATAAAAGATTTGTATTGCCTAAATTGTCAACAAATATGTAAATGCTGCGAAGTGCGATATTGTGATTCATTCAACGATGTTTATAATTATGCAAGCGAAATTCGTAGTACATATTATCCTAATATAGAGAATAATACAGTAAAGGTGGTGTGATTATGATTGAAAATGCATATTACGAAATTATATATGCATCGGCAATATATAATGGAATAACAGACAAAATTGAATTTGCAAAAAAACATATTGATATAGATTAAAGAAAAGAATTGACATATATGGTACAACGATATTGTAATGAAATTCGTATATCTGGAACATTTTTACAAGAAAAGTTAGAGGAATATAATAAGTTTGCAGAAGAGAAATTTGGAAAATTAGAAAGTGAGGTTGATTTGTATGTGTTACAAAATAGAAGTACAGAAAAAGAATGAAGAGAAATTAAATACAAAATTGGATGAATTAAATCTTCCTATATATATGAGAAAATATTTTACGGTAAAGATTGAAAGCAAGGCAGGTGCGTTGAATTACTTAGGTGTAATTACAGATTTATTGAATTGGTTTATAGAACAGAAATTAATTAATAAATCAAATATTTCTAATATTGAACCATCAGATTTTAATGAAGTCATGGCAGAAGATATTACATTGTATCTCAAGACAAAAGAACAAAACGGGATGTCACCTACTACGTTGGAAACAAGGAAAAATATTATTCGTAGCTTTTGGAATTATCTTTCTCGCGTAAAGGGAACTGAAATCTCTGATAAATTTTTTGATGATGTGACATATAGAGGTATTTCTTCTGGTAGTAATCTTATTAAGAAATTCCCAACAGATCAGCAACTTAAAGATATGGAAAAGAGAATTTTATGGAAAAAAGATATTCCTGTTAGAAATAGGAATATTGCTATCTTTGATGTATTGAAAGGAACTGGGTTAAGAGAATCTGAACTTGCAGGATTAGATTTGTCTGATTTGTATTTAGATGAAGATATGCCATATATCACTATTCTGGGTAAGGGAAAATACAGAGAAGCGGAAAGTAGAACTGTCTATCTCACAAATGGAGCTTATCATGCATTAAAAAATTGGCTTGAATACAGAAAAACAATAGATAACATTGTTGATTCTGAGGCTGTGTTCGTGAATAAAAATGGAAAGAGGACAACAGAAGATAATATAAAAGCCATTTTCAAAAATTACGGCAATGGTATCACACCCCATATGATGAGACACTGGTATGCATCGATTATGGCAAGTAAGGGAAATCTTGCTTTCGCACAGCAACAACTTGGACATACCAGTATGATGACAACGATTAATAATTATGCAAACGGATCTGTAGGAATGAGAAGTGTTTTGAAGAATATGTAGGGACGATGATTATTTTTCATCGCCTTTGAGTTCTTTTAATTTATTAGCATATGACAATAAACGGATCATTTGTGGATCATCGGAAGCTAAAATTTCAGAAGGAGTACAGTTTAATTCTTTGCAAATTGCTTCAAGAATCTCAAGTTTAATGGAAGTGGATTCACCTTTGTATATTTTGTCGATAGTAGGATAAGTTACATTGATACGTTGAGCAAGTTCATATCGTGTGATACCAAGTTGATCCATTTTATTTTTTATATTTAACTTCATATGGCATTTCCTCACTTAATTTTATTATATGTACATAATAACATATATATAAAATAAAATAAATATAAAAAATATTTATAATAATACTTGACATTATATATAGTAGAGTATATAATCAAAATATCAAAGGAAAGGAGGATGTGAATATGCAGCAAAATATAACATTTAAGGCGTTTGATGTTGTATTAGTTAATTTTGGCTCAATTGAAGAAGCGGAAGAAGGTGAACAGTGTGGCGTAAGACCTGCAATAATTATACAAAATGATATTGGAAATTTTTATAGTGATACAACCATTGTTATTCCATGTACAACTAGAATGAAAAATATTGAGCAGTCAACACATTCTCTTTTGGATGCTGGATGTGGAGGATTAACAAAAGATTCAATGTTATTAGGAGAATGTATCAGACAAATATCTAAAAAGCGAATTATTAAAAAGATTGGTACTATTCATGACCGGGAAATAAAATTAGAAGTTAGAAAAGTTATTGATAATGCTTTTGCGGAGGTGGCTTAAATGGAATTTGTAAAGATGAGTATTGAAGAAGCAAAAAAGGTTACAAAGAAAAATGCGACAGTATTCGTTGCAATAACTGATCTTGAGAAAGACGATTGCAATGAAGAATTTGTTGTAAAAAAATTTATTGAGTGTTCGGATATGATTAATCAAGCAAAAACAATTGCTCAGATAGCAGATGAGTTACTGGATCAGATTCGTGTATTTAGCGAATATCAGCCAGATCCGATTAATTATCTTCCAAAGGGTAAACTTGGAACGATTCTTATTAAAGCAAGACATAATGATTTGGAATAATGTGTCATAGAATGGAAATTTTTCCAAATATATTGACAAAACCGAACGCATGTTCTAATATTGTCTTGTGAACGGAAAATGCAGCCAAGAGTACAAATGGTCGGGAAACCTCTCTTGACTGCATCAACACACGGTATATACTAAGATACACCCTATATAATATTACATATTTTTATTGAAAAAGTCAATACTTTCTCAATTCGAAGTATCTTTTATATTCCATTATTAAAATTAAATAAAGGAGTGATGAAATGGCACAGTATGTTATTACTGATGGCACTCGATGGATTATGCGAGACAGGCATGGCAGATATGTCCCAACGTCTTGTGAGGCTCTTGCTGACGTTTTTTCCAATAAACAGGCAACAGGAATTTTCCAAAGTAACTTGTCTAAAGCGTTGAAATCGGTATTTCGTGTGCAGAAGATTGATGAGCCTCCAAAGCTAATTAAGCAGATATCACAGGAAACAGTGCAAGAAAATACCGAAAAGGTATCGACTGCCGAGAATGTGCAACGTTGGATTGACAAAATTGAGGGGTTAAATGGACTTGCGACTGAAGCATTACATAGAAAAGATGAATTGGTTCAACAATTAAGTAAGGTTGACCAGGAATTATCTGATGTGAATCATTACATAGAGTTCTGTAATTTGAATGCAGCACAAGGCTATAAAGCATACAAGATGATTAAAGATAGGAGAATAAAACGGAGAAGTATTAAAAATGAGTTACAGGTTGTTGATATTATCTTGAGTAAAAAAATATGCGAAACCGCAACAGATGAAATTCAAAAAGCTATTGCTGGAATGGATCAGCGTACATATGAACCACGAGTCTTGAATGAGTTATTCAATTTTTAAAGGAGGTATTGAATTATGGTTTTATGCAACAATTGCCAAGTTATGATGATTCCTACAATGTCGTTTTCACATAACAGCAATAAAAAATATTGTAGATGTCCTCGTTGTTATGCTGAGACAAAGAAGCAGCGTTTGGATAGAAATGAATTGTCTTTTGGAGAATATCTGAATAAAGCAGTTAAACGAAAATAAATTTAGGGTAGGTGTATTGAATGAAAGAAGAAATATTACGTGATAAATTACAAAATCTTTCTGTAGAGCAATTGGGGTGGATTAATGAATATTGTGATAACAATATGTCGAAGTTAAAAAAGATCAGTTATAACGCATTCTTTAGATATGGTATTCCAGAACATGAACATGATGAGTTATATGATGACGCAATGAATGTTTTAATGGAGAGCGTTGTAACCTTTGATTCATCTCAGGGAGCAAATTTTAATACCTATTTAACCAATAACATTAAAAAGTCGGTTATAGATTGGTATAGAGACAATTATCAACGAGGTAAAAGAAGAAATTTGCTAACTGATAAAAATGGGAGGATAGTGAAGGTTGATAAAGATGGGAATATCACAAGTGATCAAAAAGGGAAACCGCTTATTATTCCAAACAGCTCATTTGATGCACCTGATGACGATGATAATAGTTTGGCTGATAAACTTGCATCAGATTTCAATGTCGAACACGAAAGTGAATTTGATTTTGAAATAGAACAAAAAGTGGAAGATTTTTTGGACACATTACCAAAAGTTCAAAAGAATATTTTACTTTTATTGAGACAACACGAAAGTAAGGAATATATCAAACAGCAATTAAGTATTTCTGACAGAGAATATAATAGTGCAATTAAGTCAATTAACATGAATAAAGGACTTTCTGCATTTTCAGAGAATAAAAATGATGGAAATTATGAATTGGAGGTAACGGATATGGCAGACAGAATTATTGAAATTGGTGAATCAGAGAATTACAGAATGGACAAGTACAGTATGTACGCATTATTACAGGACAAGAAAAACGGAGATATGAACTGTAATTACATTTTGCAGCGTGAACCTTTTCAGTGGAATAAAGAAGAAGCAAATAGATATTTTTGTCGGATTCTTAGCAATCTTCCAATTCCTGAGATTATTCTTTGTGAACAAAAGAAGAAAGGATTAACAATTTCTCATCTAATTGATGGTTTACAAAGACTTTCATATGCTGAAGCATTTAAGGAAAATCGTATTAAAATTGGTTCGGCAGGAGCAGAAAGACATTTAATCCAGTATAGAGATTATGTTTTAGATGAAAATGGTAATCGTGTATTAGATGAAGACGGACTTCCTGAATACGAAATGAAAGTGTTCGATGTGATTGGAAAGTATTATAAGGATTTGCCAAATGAACTGAAAAAGAGATTTAATAATTTTAATATTAATGTAACTAAGTTCTTTGATTGTACAGACGAACAAATCGCAGATCATATTCGTGATTACAATAATCATGCAAGTATGAACAAGGAACAGAGTGGCTTGCTGAATGTATCTGCTGATATTGCCGTACATATTAAGGAGATTTCACAGAAAAATTCTTTCTTCAAGAATTGTGGTAAGTTTACAGATAATAATTCAATCAAGGGAAAACGTGAAAGAGTTGTTGTTGAATCACTTATGTTGTTGTTTTTCCGTGAATCATGGAAAGCAAACCTGGATTCAATTTATAAGTTTGTTAATGAGAATGCATCGGAACAGCAGTTTATGAAACTTAATTCACAGTTCAACAGACTGGAATTAGCATTAGGCGATAATAATAAAAAATTATCAGAGGTATTATTTACTCCAACTACGATGCCAATGTGGATTGCAGTGTTTGATAAATTCACTACATATAATATGGAAGATTCTCGTTTTGTTGACTTTTTAAATGCTTACAACACAGAACTCAAGGATAAAGATATCAACGGTGTATCAATGGCAGACTTTAAAGATCAACAGACAAAGAAAAAGACAACTATTACAGGCAAGATTGATTTACTTGTACAGCTTATGAACGAATTTTTACATATCGAACAGACAACGGAGAATAAGGAAGTAGAAGATAGCACAACAGTAGCTTCTGAAAAGGATTTCGTACATAGTGTAATCGAGGCAGATATTACAGATGATGATATGCAGGATTATAAGGATTATATCGAAGACACAGTAAGAATGTCATCTCCATTATACCATCAGGCATATCCTGCTTTGTTGGCGATGGCTGCATATGTGTATAGTTGTGATAAAGATGACGAATTTAATAAGTTTATTGATGGATATGCTAACAATACATATGAATTTACGACAGATCAGAATGTTAATTATAGTAACATGAAAAACGCTTTTCAGGAATGGCTCAAAACAAAGGAGGTGGCTGCATAGTGCCGGATATTAGTATGTGTTTTGGTAAAGATTGTGACAGAAGAGAACATTGTTATAGATATAAAGCAAAACCAAATCAGGTTCAAACATATAGTGATTTAGAACATGATTGTAAAATGCATAATTATCGTAATCAATTGGAGTTTAAAAACAATTGTGAGGTGTTACATTAAATGACAAGATTGATTCCATATCAAGGTTATGTTGTTCCACAGGAGTTTTTCACTACATGTAATAAGTGTTATGAATGTAATGTATATCAGGTTCAAGATACAATGATGGATGAAAATACAAATAAAAGATATTTACGATGCAATAATTGTAATGCAAAAATATATGTAAATCTGCGAAGTATATGTCTTTGTTGATAGAAATAACAGGAATTATATTTCGTAGCATCATCTATCTTGTATACATAGTCAGTTCTGACATTCTAATATCTTGTATCTTATAACTCGATATATAATTCCTGATTATATAGATAGCATAAAAATGAAAGGCGGTGAGAATATGGGCATTGGATGTAGACCAATTGGTAAGTTCAAGAGTGAAATGGTTAAGATTGAAAATCAAATTGCTAAGGAAAAGGCAGTACATGTTGTAAAGAAGAATAATAAGAAGGGAGAATAATCTTATGAATAAGAAAACAGTTACATATTAGTTACACACAAGACGGTTGGATCGTGAGGTTGCACATAATAAGATGAAGAAAGCTGGCGTTATTCAACCTAATAAGGACAAAGGAAATGGTAGTTTCTTTGCACGTCATTGGCGTGAGTATGTATAACAAATATGATGGACTTGCTATATTGTAAGTTCATCTGTAATGGGCTATCGCCAAGCGGTAAGGCACAGAGCTTTGACCTCTGCACAAGCCATCAGAAATGGTGGTTCATGGGTTCGAATCCCATTAGCCCAGTTATGTGCCATTAGCTCAGTTGGTAGAGCACTCGACTTTTAATCGAGTTGTCACGAGTTCGAATCTCGTATGGCACATTATTTATTATATAGGAGGTAATTAACGACATTATTAGATGAATGTGAATAGAAGTGTAAAGAAATTAACCAAGGCAAGAGTAGTATATTATAAAAAGAAAGGAAAATGAGAAATGTTGTTAAAAGAATGGAAAGCAAAGCCCTTTAATAATGGTTTGTATCTTTTGGGTAAACAAAATTTAGATGAATTTAACGGAATAAGAATGTGGCATGATAAAGATATTCCTAAACAAGATAAATTAGTTTGTGTATATAACACAGAAACGGATAGAGTTAGTGATAAGTCAGTATATATTGATGTTGATGGAAGAGAATATATTAAAAATAAAAATGAAAAATGTTATCTTGACGAGTTTAAATGCATAAATAATCAATCGGCAGGTTGCTAGGAAAATTCTCTTTCTTTGGATTAGGAGGTTAGAATAAATGGACAAAACAAAAATTAAAACAAAAGAAGTGTGGTCAGCTAATAAGTGGTATCTGTTTTTTGGAATTTTATTTGTGATTATGATTATCTTATTGGAGATGTGTACAATAAGACAATTCTTTGTAACAGATACAGAAGAAGCATTAGTGCTGCTTTTTCTTTTACAACTGCCAGTTATGCTTTGTTTATTATTAACAACGATGATTGGAGATTATATTCATAGAGAAAAATTCAATATCTATTACTGTAAATTAGAAAATGGTATTGATATTGATTATATCAAAGAGAATTATTGTATAGAAGATATAAATGAGAGTTGCGTGTTGTTTGTAGATAAAGGTAATGATCATAATTTCTGTGTTTGGAAATTAATGCAAGGATATGATTCGCTATATCAAGCGGAAATTAAAATGTTTTTATAACAGTAAAGTTCGATTTCTTTGGAAAATGAAAGGAGTATTTAATAATGACGGTTAAATATATTTTAGAAAATATTTTTGGCAAAGATATTAAGTGGCATTGCAAAAATCTTAATAATAAAGCAATGATCGAATTTAATGTCGCTTCTCCATTTCAGCCATTCGCTGAACCAATTATTGATATAAAAGAAATGATTGTTGATACAAAATATTTGTTTAACACTCATCGAGACTATAAAACAGATAAAATAAAAATTGTTTGTTTAATAAATTCATGCGAAGAAGGCGATCAAAATCAATGGATGAGTGTGAAAGATGTAATAGAAAAACTCAAACAATTCGATGAAGATTTAGACTTGTGTAATGTGGATAAACAATATGTAAATGGATGGATACCTGCAATTATAAATGTTTATGACGAAGATCCTGAGTATGCATATGAATGTGAAAAAAAGAATATTCCAAACAATTTTATTAGTGGAATAACATTCTTTTTATCATAAAACAGCACAAGAAAACTTCGTTTCATGCGAAATTAAGAAAGGAGACAATATGTTAAATATAGGAGATTATGTAGCACAGATTAACAAAGATTCATCTGGTGTATGGAAGTTATATAAGGATAAGATAAATAAAATCACTACAACAAAGAAATATGGTAGAAGATATTTTACCAAGACAGTGTTTCGACCATTAGATGCAGATGATGTAGATAATAATACAAAAGACATGGAAGAGTCGATTGGTAAAGGATATATCATCACAAGAGAAGTGTTTGGATTAAATGATAAGACAAGAGCATATGCTGAAAGATGGATAAAATGGGCTAATGAAAACCCAGATAAGGCAACTGGTTTGATATAAACGGAGAATATAACAGTAGAAACAATTAAAAAAAATAAATATAAGAAAGAAGAGGTACAAAACATGGATGGATTTATGATGTTTAAGAAGGCTTTACAGAAGCACTTCGATGAAATGCAGAAAGAGGCAACACATTTATTTGAGGTAAATGTAGATAAGGATGAATTATGGAATACATATCTTGATAGCTTCCCTGCTGGTACAAATGAGATTTTCAGAGAGCGTAGAGAGCATGATTGTAGTTGTTGTAGACAGTTTATTAAGAATATTGGTTCTGCTGTCACTATCAAGGATAACCAAATTCATACAATTTGGGAACTAAATCTTGGTGATACAACATATCAGCCAGTATGTGATGCACTTGATGCTTTTGTAAAAACTCATACAGTTACAGATATTTATACAACTAAGTTCCCTAAGATTGGTACAGATTTTAACTTTGAGGAAATCAATGGAAAGTCTCATCAGTGGGATCATTTCTTCTTAGAGCTTCCAAGTAAGTTCGTAAATAGAAGTAGTCGTTCAAACGAGGAAGTTAAGGGGCAGTTCAGAGACACAAGAAATGTATTTAAGCGTTCTCTCGATGAGATTACTATGGAAGCACTTGATACAATTCTTGAACTTATCAATTCAAATACACTTTATAAGGGTGAAGAGTGGAAAGGCGTACTTACAGAGTTCAAGAAGTATAAGAAGGAATATGATAAGCTGACTTCTGATACTGAAAAGGATTTATATGCTTGGGAGAAGTCGGTAACAGCAGGTATGGCTATCGGTAGAATTAGAAATCATTCTATTGGAACACTTCTTATCAATGTAAGTGAGGATATGGATCTTGACACAGCAGTTAAGAAGTATGAGCAGATTGTCGCTCCAAGCAATTATAAGCGTCCAAAGGCTATTTTTACAAAGAAGATGCTTGAGGATGCAAAGAAGACCATCACAGAGCTTGGATATATGGATTCATTACAGAGAAGATTTGCTAATCTAAATGATATTACTGTAAATAATGTACTGTTCTCAAATAAGAGTGCTGCAAGAAGAATGGTTGGTGCAGATGATATTTTTGGTCAGATGGAAAAGGATGTTGCTGTAAGTCCTAAGAAGTTTTCTAAGGTTGAAGAGATTTCAGCACAGGATTTCATTGATAAGGTACTTCCAACTGCAAAAGAGATTGAAGCTTTTGTAGAGAATAAACATGAGAAGAACTTTGTTTCTATGATTGCACCTGTTAATCCAGATGCGAAGACAATGTTTAAATGGAACAATGGATTATCTTGGGCTTATTCAGGAAATATTACTGATTCTGATATGAAACAGAATGTAAAAGCTGCTGGCGGTAATGTCGATGGTGTACTCAGATTTTCAATTCAGTGGAATGAAGATGGACATGACAACTATGACCTTGATGCCCATTGTGTTGAGCCAAATGGAAATGAGATTTATTTCAGTAATTGTAGAAAACCTGAGTCGTCAAGAATGGGTGGTCAGTTAGACGTTGATATTGTAAATCCAGTTGGAAAAGTTGCAGTAGAGAATATTACTTGGCAGGATTTATCAAAAATGAGACCAGGAACATATAGATTCTTTGTACGTCAGTATTCAGGTGCAGTAAGGCATGGATTCAGAGCGGAAGTTGAGTTCAATGGAGAGATTTATTCATTTGATTATAGCAACCCTATGAGAACTGGAGAGAATGTTCAGGTGGCAGAAGTTACACTTGACAAGGATGGTAATTTCTCAATCAAGGAAAAACTGTCTGGAAGTTCATCTATTTCAAGTCGTGAGATTTGGGGTGTAAATACTAATCAGTTTGTTCCTGTATCAGTAATTAGTTATAGTCCAAACTATTTTGATGAACAGGATGGAATTGGTCATAGACATTTATTCTTCTTCCTGAAGGATTGTGTGAACAACGAAAGTCCTAATGGATTCTACAATGAATTCTTAAAGAGTGATCTTGAAAAGCATAAGAGAGTATTTGAGGCTTTAGGTGCTAAGTGTCATGTAGAAGATACTGATGATCAGCTTTCAGGAATTGGATTCTCTATGACAAAGAGAGCAGATTTAGTTGTTAAGGTTAAGGGTGCAACAGAGCGTGTAATGAAGATTAAGTTTTAATTAGAAAAGGAGATTATTATTATGACAAACAACGAATTATTTATTAATGCAACAAGAGCAAACTATCAGTTCCCATTCAGAGGAATGATTAACGTAATTGATTTGTGGGATTTATCTCTCACAAATCTGGACTCAGTATTTAAGACACTCAATGCGGAAGTAAAGAAGTCTGAGGAAGAGAGTCTTCTGAATACTAAGTCAAAGGAAGACGAGGAGCTTTATAACAAGATTGAAATTGTTAAGTATATTGTTGGCGTGAAGCTGGATGAGAAGAAGAAGAGAGAAGACGCTAAGAAAAATGCTGAGATGAGACAGAGATTGCTTGAAATCAAGGCTAAGAGACAGGATGCAAAACTTGAAAATATGTCTGATGAGGATCTGGATAAGGCACTTGCAGAGTTAGGCGAGTAGTTGTTACAAATATACCATATATAGTATTAAAAACAAACAATATATACTATATATGGTATATATTTTTACATTAGAAAGAAACGCACATTTCTTCGGAATTTTTTGGAGGTTAAGACAATGACAATTGAGCAAATTAAGGACAAATTAAAATCAAAAGAGTATGACTTCCTGAGAACAGATAAGAATTTG
>ERZ773178.550-NODE-550-length-45311-cov-12.225871_pt1 | contig 45311 bp, 32 predicted proteins | sample MGYA00580533_ERZ773178 | MGnify/ENA primary metagenome ERZ773178 (study PRJEB29015, sample SAMEA2737859) | human gut metagenome | biome: human gut; feature: human-associated habitat; material: faeces | place: China | collected 2012 ...
TTCCTGGAGGCTAGACCTCCCTAAAGAGTCGTTCGAGACCAGGACGTTGATAGGTTGGGTGTGTAAGCGCTGTGAGGCGTTGAGCTAACCAATACTAATTGCTCGTGCAGCTTGATCCTATAACCGTGAAGCTTGATGACCTTTGAAGGTTGTCGGTGAGAACGCGTGAATCCAAGCGATCGCAACGCGTTTCGTTTCATTTGCAAAGAATTCAAGAGCTTTGCCTGGTGACCATAGCGGGGCGGTCCCACTCCTTCCCATTCCGAACAGGACAGTGAAACGCCTTAGCGCCGATGATAGTCGGTTGTATTTCCGGTGAAAGTAGGACATTGCCAGGCTCCACCATTCAGAACCCCCGGTTCCTCGCGGAATCGGGGGTTTTGCTATTTATGAGAGGGTACGAAATTTCTTCAAGAAATTTTCGAATGACCCTTGACAAGAAGAGGCGGTTCTGATACAATCCTTCTTCTACGCTGTTCGAAACGGCGAAGTTCTTTAACAATTCGAATTCAACGAACCGATAAGTGTGAGCATCGGCGGTTGTTCTGCGAAGACGGTCTTCCTTCGGGAAGACAAAGGACTCAAAGAAACTTACGATGTTCGCGCTTTGAAGGAAAGCAGAAAGACGGAAAATTCATTTTTCCTCTTTCAATTCCGGCGAAGAGCGACAAACAGAGATTGAACTGAAGAGTTTGATCCTGGCTCAGATTGAACGCTGGCGGCATGCTTTACACATGCAAGTCGAACGGCAGCATAGGGAGCTTGCTCCCTGATGGCGAGTGGCGCACGGGTGAGTAACACATCGGAACGTGTCCTTTTGTGGGGGATAACTGTCCGAAAGGACAGCTAATACCGCATAAGACCTGAGGGTGAAAGCAGGGGATCGCAAGACCTTGCGCGAGAGGAGCGGCCGATGGCCGATTAGCTAGTTGGGGAGGTAAAGGCTCACCAAGGCGACGATCGGTAGCTGGTCTGAGAGGACGACCAGCCACACTGGGACTGAGACACGGCCCAGACTCCTACGGGAGGCAGCAGTGGGGAATTTTGGACAATGGGGGCAACCCTGATCCAGCCATGCCGCGTGCGGGATGAAGGCCTTCGGGTTGTAAACCGCTTTTGTCAGGGACGAAAAGGGACGTGTTAATACCATGTTCTGCTGACGGTACCTGAAGAATAAGCACCGGCTAACTACGTGCCAGCAGCCGCGGTAATACGTAGGGTGCAAGCGTTATCCGGAATTATTGGGCGTAAAGGGCTCGTAGGCGGTTCGTCGCGTCCGGTGTGAAAGTCCATCGCTTAACGGTGGATCCGCGCCGGGTACGGGCGGGCTTGAGTGCGGTAGGGGAGACTGGAATTCCCGGTGTAACGGTGGAATGTGTAGATATCGGGAAGAACACCAATGGCGAAGGCAGGTCTCTGGGCCGTCACTGACGCTGAGGAGCGAAAGCGTGGGGAGCGAACAGGATTAGATACCCTGGTAGTCCACGCCGTAAACGGTGGATGCTGGATGTGGGGACCATTCCACGGTCTCCGTGTCGGAGCCAACGCGTTAAGCATCCCGCCTGGGGAGTACGGCCGCAAGGCTAAAACTCAAAGAAATTGACGGGGGCCCGCACAAGCGGCGGAGCATGCGGATTAATTCGATGCAACGCGAAGAACCTTACCTGGGCTTGACATGTTCCCGACAGCCGTAGAGATACGGTCTCCCTTCGGGGCGGGTTCACAGGTGGTGCATGGTCGTCGTCAGCTCGTGTCGTGAGATGTTGGGTTAAGTCCCGCAACGAGCGCAACCCTCGCCCTGTGTTGCCAGCACGTCGTGGTGGGAACTCACGGGGGACCGCCGGGGTCAACTCGGAGGAAGGTGGGGATGACGTCAGATCATCATGCCCCTTACGTCCAGGGCTTCACGCATGCTACAATGGCCGGTACAACGGGATGCGACACTGTGAGGTGGAGCGGATCCCTTAAAACCGGTCTCAGTTCGGATTGGAGTCTGCAACCCGACTCCATGAAGGCGGAGTCGCTAGTAATCGCGGATCAGCAACGCCGCGGTGAATGCGTTCCCGGGCCTTGTACACACCGCCCGTCAAGTCATGAAAGTGGGTAGCACCCGAAGCCGGTGGCCCAACCTTTTGGGGGGAGCCGTCTAAGGTGAGACTCGTGATTGGGACTAAGTCGTAACAAGGTAGCCGTACCGGAAGGTGCGGCTGGATCACCTCCTTTCTACGGAGAATTCAGTCCAATGTTTTTTGGACAGTGTGTGCCACACGATGGCGTGACAGTCATGCCTTATAGTGTGGATGCTGGTGTGGAAGAGATCATGGGCTTGGATGTCCCGTCGGGATGTCCGGGAGTGGTATGGGTATGCTTTTGGGCTCCCGGACCGCCACCCCACAACGTCTGTTGTGGTGCGGTTCGATGCCCATCATCGTCAGCCTGGTTTCCTTTGTTGGTTTCGGGTGAGGGTGGTGGCGCGTGGTGGTTTGAGAACTGGATAGTGGACGCGAGCAAGAGAAACTGAAAGAACGTTTCTTTTTGCTTATCGCGATTTCGCCAAACTCTTCAATTGAGTTTGGTTTCGAGATCGATCGTTTTGTGATCATTTTAGTGTTAAGATTTGTCGTCTGGCGATCTTGCTATCAGGAAACCCGCGGGTGGGGCAATGACAATTTGTTTTGCTGTTGTGCCGCTTGCGAGGGCGTATGGTGGATGCCTTGGCAGACAGTACCGATGAAGGACGTTTGAGGATGCGATAATCCTAGGGGAGCCTCCAACATGGCTTTGATCCTAGGGTCTCCGAATGGGGGAACCCGCCGGCCGTCATGGGCCGGCACCGCCTATGGGCGGGGGGTACGCAGGGAAGTGAAACATCTCAGTACCTGCAGGAAGGGATACTCCGTGAGTAGTGGCGAGCGAAAGCGGATCAGACCAAACCGGTTGCGCGTGATACCCGTCGGGGGTTGCGTTGCCGGTGTCGTGGGATCACGTGTCCCGGTTCCGACGGGCCGGGCGGGAGTCATAAAACGGCTTGCCAGGGGAACAGGCTTGAAGGCCTGGCCGTAGAGGGTGCCAGCCCCGTACCTGGACGTGAGCCGTCTTCCGATCGTGTTGTCCCAAGTAGCGCGGGCCTCGTGGAATCCCGCGTGAATCAGCCCAGACCGTTGGGTAAGTCTAAGCATACCTGTCTGACCGATAGCGTACCAGTACCGTGAGGGAAAGGTGAAAAGCACCCCGGGAGGGGAGTGAAACAGTTCCTGAAACCGTGCGCCCACAAACCGTCGGAGCCTCCTTGTGGGGTGACGGCGTGCCTATCGAAAAATGAGTCTGCGAGTCAGTGGCGGGTGGCGAGCATAAGCCGTGTGGCGTATGCGTAGCGAAAGCGAGTCTTAAAAGGCGTTTTCAGTCGCTTGTCCTGGACCCGAAGCGGGATGATCTAGCCCTGGGCAGGTTGAAGCGCGGGTAAGACCGCGTGGAGGACCGAACCCACCTGGGTTGAAAACCGGGGGGATGACCTGGGGCTAGGGGTGAAAGGCCAATCAAATTCCGTGATAGCTGGTTCTCTCCGAAATGCATTTAGGTGCAGCGTCGGTCGATTGCGTCGCGGGGGTAGAGCTACCGGATGCTTGCGGGCCCTTGTTGGGTACCAACAGCAGCCGAACTCCGAATACCGTTGACGTGTATTCCGGCAGTGAGTCGGCGGGGGATAAGCTCCGTCGTCGAGAGGGAGACAGCCCAGACCGTCGTCTAAGGTCCCGAAGCGTGTGCTAAGTGGGAAAGGATGTGGAGTCGCATAGACAGCCAGGAGGTTGGCTCAGAAGCAGCCATCCTTGAAAGAGTGCGTAACAGCTCACTGGTCTAGTGGTTCCGCGCCGACAATGTAGCGGGGCTCAAGCACACCACCGAAGACGCGGCAGCAATCTTCATGGTTGCTGGGTAGGAGAGCGTCCTGCGAGGGGCGAAGCGGCCGGGTAACCGTGCCGTGGACTTCGTGGGAGTGAGAATGCAGACATGAGTAGCGAGAGACGGGTGAGGATCCCGTCCGCTGGATGACCAAGGGTTCCGGGGCCACGTTCGTCGTCCCCGGGTGAGTCGGGTCCTAAGGCGAGGCCGACAGGCGTAGTCGAATGGATGAACGGGTGGATATTCCCGTACCGACCATGGACCGGCAAAACCGAGACGGTGAGTACTAACCTCCGCCTCGTGGTGGTTCCTTCCTTCGGGTTGGTTCCGCCGCGTGGTGTTGGGAGCGTAGCCGTAGTAGGTCAGCGCAGGGGTGACACGGAATGGGAGCCGGCCGCGGAGGTGGTTTTCCGTGGTCAAGCACGCAGCCAGTCATGTAGGCAAATCCGCATGGCATGCATGGCGAGGTGTGATGATGGGAGCCGTTATGGCTCGATATCCGGTTGTCCAGGCCGTCGAGAAAAGCCTCGGCGTGAGGGCCATGGCCGCCCGTACCCCAAACCGACACTGGTGGTCAGGTAGAGAATACCAAGGCGATCGAGCGAATCCTGGTCAAGGAACTCGGCAAATCACTCCCGTGCCTTCGGTATAAGGGAGACCCGCTGGGGTGAACCGGCTAGCCCGGGGAGCTTTGGTGGGTGGCACAGACCAGGGGGTAGCGACTGTTTACCAAAAACACAGGTGCATGCGAAGGCGAAAGCCGCTGTATATGCACTGACGCCTGCCCGGTGCCGGAAGGTTAAGAGGATCCGTCAGTCCCTTCGGGATGAAGCGGTGAATTCAAGCCCCGGTAAACGGCGGTGGTAACTATAACCATCCTAAGGTAGCGAAATTCCTTGTCGGGTAAGTTCCGACCTGCACGAATGGCGTAACGACTTCCCCACTGTCTCGACCAGGAGCTCGGCGAAATTGCAGTACGAGTAAAGATGCTCGTTAAGCGCAGAAGGACGAAAAGACCCCGGGACCTTTACTATACCTTGGTATTGGCGTTAGGCGCGGATTGTGTAGCATAGGCGGGAGGCTTCGAAGCGTGGGCGCCAGCTCATGTGGAGCCGCAAGGTGAAATACCGCTCTGTTCTCGTTTGACGTCTAACCTCGACAAGTCATCCTTGTCAGGGACAGTGCCTGGCGGGTAGTTCAACTGGGGCGGTTGCCTCCCAAAGAGTAACGGAGGCGCTCAAAGGTCCGCTCAGCCCGGTTGGCAATCGGGTGTCGAGTGTAATCGCACAAGCGGGCTTGACTGCGAGGACGACGGTCCGAGCAGGGACGAAAGTCGGAGATAGTGATCCGGTGCCGGCGCACGGGCGCGGCATCGCTCAACGGATAAAAGGTACCCCGGGGATAACAGGCTGATCATTCCCAAGAGTCCATATCGACGGGATGGTTTGGCACCTCGATGTCGGCTCGTCGCATCCTGGGGCTGGAGCAGGTCCCAAGGGTTCGGCTGTTCGCCGATTAAAGCGGCACGCGAGCTGGGTTCAGAACGTCGTGAGACAGTTTGGTCTCTATCCTCTGCGCTCGTTGGAATCCTGAGGAGGCCTGCCCATAGTACGAGAGGACCTGGGTGGACGAACCTCTGGTATGCCGGTTGTCGCGCCAGCGGCACGGCCGGTTGGCTACGTTCGGGAGGGATAACCGCTGAAAGCATCTAAGCGGGAAGCCTGCTCCAAGATTAGGATTCCGTACGGTCTTGAACCGTTGTAGCCCGCATGTTGAACACGTGTTTGATAGGCCGGAGGTGGAAGCCCCGTGAGGGGTGGAGCCGACCGGTACTAACGGGCGATGGCGACACAACATTCCGATCCTCTTGTGGGGTTGGTTCCGCGTCTTTCCTGTGCTGGATCGTCCTGGACGGCAATATGCGTTGGGATGGTCACGAATACGATTTAAACGATAGGCGTTTGCCTCGCGTCCGCTAGCCGGTTCCCAAACCGCCACACGATAATTGAATGGCCGGAATGGCCGCCATGTTTTGGCTGTCGTTCCGTGATCGCGGTTTTGCGGTGGTCATAGCCCTGGTGAGACGCCCGGTCCCATTCCGAACCCGGTAGCTAAGGCCAGGCGCGGCGATGGTACTGCACTCGAGAGGGTGTGGGAGAGTAGCACGCCGCCGCTTCAAACGTTGGGGGTTCCCGTCGAGCATCCTGCTCCGGGAACCCCGTTTTTTTATCCCTTCCCGGGCCTTCCGGCTGGGCCCCTGGAGGACCTTTTATTCCCGTCTCTTCTTCTTTTCCTTTCTCCGTCTTTTCGCCGGCTTTCCGAATGTGAATCGAAATTTTCCCAATATGCGATGACGGCATATCATGCAATGGAAGTCCTGCCAAATACTCCAAAACGTGTGCCGTGCGGGACGGACGATAAGAAGGAAGGGAAATTATCCATGGATGTGCGTCGAAGCCGCGTGGTGGTGGTCGGAACAGGCCATGTCGGTATGACCGTCGTATCCACGATTGTGGCCAATGGCCTGTGCAATGAGGTCGTGCTTATCAACCGTACGCCCCAACGTGCGCAGGGAGAGGCGATGGATCTTGCCGACGGTGAGGAATTCTTCAGCCGGTATACGAAGATTCGCGTAGGGGATTGGAGTGATTGCGCTGACGCCGACATTGTCATCATTACAGCCGGTGCACGTCCGATTCCCGGGCAATCCCGTTTGAGTGAACTCGGCGCCGACATCGACATTGTTGACCCGATTCTCAAATCCGTGATGGCATCGGGATTCGACGGCATGCTCATCATGGTGTCCAACCCAGTTGACGTGCTCGCCTGGTTCGCGTGGAAACGCACCGGTCTGCCCAGCCGGCAGGTGATCGGCACCGGTACCGCGCTCGATACAGCACGCATGAAAACGATTATCGCGGAACGAACCCATCTTGATCCAAGGACTGTCGGTGACTACGTCATCGGCGAGCATGGCGATTCGCAGTTCATCCCGTGGTCGACGGTCAATATCGTCGGAAAGCCGTTCGCACGGTATCTGTCCGACAACGCCGCGAAATATCCGGACGTGACGCTGGACGGCATCGAGGAGGCCGCTCGTCGGCGCGGTATGGAGATCAAAGCGCTCAAAGGCGGTACCAACTATGGCATCGCAGCCACGGTCGCGGCAATCGTCAAAACCATTTTGTGGGACGAACGTCGTGTGATGCCGGTGTCCACGCTTATCGACGGACAGTATTCATATGACGAGCACGACGTGTTCCTGAGCTTGCCTGTGGCATTGGACGGCGATGGTGTCGGCGATTTCGTCGACCTGCATCTGACCGACGATGAGATGGCGCGTTTCCACGACAGTGCGCGCATCGTCCGCGAGCACTGCGCGATGATTGCCGATCGATTGTAAATGACCTAGACGTAACTGTGACGGGCCATTCCGTGAAACCGGCACTGATCATGTCTGATGTGCCGGTTTCTGTTCACATACTTGGTATCTCTTTTTGGCAGCGGGTTACGGAGACAAGACGTACGGTCTGGGGATTGCAGCGCGGGAAACGTATCCCGATTAAACCGAGGTACGCGCCAGTCACTGTCCTGCGTCCAAGAGGTCCGAATGGGTCAAGTTGTTCCAACGCGGCGGATGCCGGTTCCGGGCCGGCCCATCGCAGGCTATATTCAGCGTCGGAAACGAGTCCCGGCACACGCACACGCACGCCGCGGTTGTGCTTCGGCTCGTCGAGCTGCACATGCGCCAACAAGGCTTGCGACCCGTCCTCAGCGGCGACGCCATAGGCCATGACCGTGCCGTCGTTGATATCGACGTTGAAGAACCGTCCGCTATGCAGGAGCCTCCGCTGCTCTTTGTACCAGGCTATCCACTCGGAAAGCTGCCGCAGGTCGTCGTCCGACGCCTGTCTGATGTCCCATTCGATGCCGAAGCCGAAGAACACGGCGGTGGCCGCGCGGAACGCCAGGGTGTAGGTGCGGCCGGTCTGGTGCGATGTCGGCGCGGAGACGTGCGCGCCCAGGTATTCCGGGGCGATGCTCTGCACCGTCCATCGTTGGATGCGCTGACGGCTTAGCGCGTCGGTCATGTCCGACGTCCAGAAACGCGAGACATGCTCCACCACCCCGAGATCGATGCGCCCGCCGCCACTGGCGCATGACTCCCACTGCACGTTGGGGAAGGCCCCGCGCAGCCTGTCGAGCAGCCTGTAATACGCGACGGTCTGCTCGTGGACCGCGGCGCGCCCGCCGTACTGGTTGGTGCCGGCTTCCAGCAGATCACGGTTGTGGTCCCATTTGACGTAGTCGATGGCGTTGCGCGACAGTATCGCGCTCATTGCGTCGAACACATAGTCGCTGGCATCCGGATTGGTAAGGTCGAGAACCAGCTGGTGCCTTTGCAGTTCCGGCAGCCTCGCTCCGGCCTGCATGACCCATTCCGGATGCCGTCTGAACAGGTCCGAATCCGGATTGACCATCTCCGGTTCGAACCACAGTCCGAATTGCATGCCCTCGGAATGCACGAGTCCGATCAGCTCGTCGAGGCCTTCGGGCCATACATCCCGGTCGATCCACCAATCGCCGAGTCCGGAGGAATCCGTGCGCCGTAGATGGAACCACCCGTCATCCAGAACGTACCGTTCCACTCCGATGGACGCGGCCCTGCGCGCTATGTCGGCCAGGACCTCGCGGTTCTGGTCCATGTATACGGCCTCCCACACGTTGAGCGTTACCGGCTGCCTTGAGGGGTGGGAGGGCAGTGTGCGCTCCCAATGGTGGAACCCTTGCATGATCGGATCAAGTCCGTGGGAGGAGGCCGCCACGACCACCCACGGCGTGGAATACGATTCCCCTTCCGCCAGTTGGATCTCGCCGGGAAGCAGCAGCTCCCCGGCATACGCCATGGGGCCGTCCTCGCCGCCGCGGCACACCGCGAGTTCGGTGTTGCCGCTCCAGGCCGGCTGCAGACACAGTACGGAGCCTGTGTTGAAGCTGAATCCAGGAGTGCCCGCGTAGAGGACCGCGCCATCGAATCCGGGCTTCCCGCGGCGGAACTCGCGTACCCAGTCGCCGTCTTGGATCCGGTGCCGTTGCGGATTGCGCTCATTCATGTGGCGTCCCGAGAAGTCGAGGATCTCGCAGCATTCCGGGTCGATCGGCACACTGACGTCGAGACGTTCCAGCATGTAGATTCCGGTCTCCGTGTTGCGGATGGTGTGGCGCACGCGCAGGGCACCGCCCGCCATCCGTTCGATCTCCGTGTTGAGCTCCAGTCCCGCGTCATGATCGGACGCGTGTATGATCAGACCGCCGCCGTCCGATTCGGCCGCATCGTCAAGCGCGAACCTCGTCGACCATCCTGTTCCGGCCTCGATTCCCGTATGGCCGGCGGCTTCACCGTTCTGAATCCGGTATCCGATGAGCCCGGGGCGGGAGAACAGGCCACGTGAGTGCTCCATGAGGAGCGCCGATGGACGCGGGGACTGGTTAAATCCACCGTCCAACGATTCCGGATCGTCCGTGGCGAGGCATGCTATGACGTCGGGGATATGCCCTTTCGTCTGGAAATCGGCGAGGAACAGATACGTTGCCTCGCCTTCGTGGTCTTTTCGTGGAAAGAACATGGCTTCTCCTTTTTGGTGGTGGCCATGGGCCGGGGCATTGCCTTCGACAAGCGTATGGAGGTTCCCCGGCCCGCGGTTGCGGTCCGTTACTTCTGCGATCCAGCGACCATGCCGGCGATGAAGTAGCGTTGGAAGAACAGGTAGACCACCACGATCGGCAACGCGCTGATGAGCGCGGCGGCTGCTCCCACGCCCATGTTGCTGCTCTGCTGGGCGAAGAACGACGCGATGCGTGGTGCGATGGGCTGGTACGCCTGGTCGGTGAGCAGGTAGTTGGACATGGCGTATTCGTTCCAGACGCCGACGCTGGTCATGATGATCACCGTCGCGGTCACCGGTTTGAGCAGCGGCATGATCAGCCTGAAGAAGATGGTGGCGCGGTTGGCGCCGTCGATCATTCCCGCCTCGTCGATGGATTCCGGGATGGCCTTGATAAAGGACGTGTACAGGAAGATGGCGAGGGGCAGGTTGCCCGCGGTCGACAGCAGGATGATGCCCCAATAGGTGTTTACGCCGCCGATCTTCACCATCATGGAATACACGGGGACCAGCACGCTCAATGGGGGAATCATCATCAGCGAGAGGATCACGGTGGAGACCGCTTTGTTGAATTTGCTGAGCCTACGTGCCAGCGGATATGCGGCCATGGCGCCGATGACGCAGGTCAGCACCGTGGCGCAGACGGTGATGATGGCGCTGTTGACCATGGCCCGCAGCACACCGCCTTCGGTGATGGCCAGGGTGAAGTTGCTCCATTCGATGTCCTTCGTGCGGGGCACCAGCGTGGATGACAGATCGGTCGCCGGTTTGGAAGCCGTGCAGATGGCCAGCCAGAACGGCAGCAGCTGCAGCAGGCACACGACGCCGAGGAACAGGTATGCGAATCCACGTGTGATGACGTGGTTGTCTTGGTTCTTCATGTTCAGGACTCCCATCCGAGCTTGTCCAGGCCTTTGTTCATCAGGCCGGTGACCACGGCGATGATGATGAAGAGGACCACGCCGATCGCCGAGGCGTATCCGGCGTTCTGGTTGTCGAAGTACACGGAGCTGATGTAGGTGGAGATCGAATGGGTCGAATATCCTGGGCCTCCGCCCGTGAGCACCTTGATCACATCGAACAGCTTCAGTCCGCCGATGAGGTTGAGGACCACCGAGGTCGAGAACGCCGGCATCAGCATCGGCATGGTGATGTTCCAGAATTTCGTCCATCCCGTGGCTCCGTCAAGGCTGGCGGCTTCCACGACGGACTGGTCCATTCCCTGGAGTCCCGCCAGATAGATGATCATCGAGGTTCCGCAGAACTGGAAGGAATTCACCAACAGGATGATGACCACCGCCGTGGTCGGGTTGTTGAACCAGACCACCTTCTGCAATCCGAGCGCGGAGAGGATCGTGTTCAGGGCTCCCTGCTGGTATTGGAAGATCAGGTAGTACATCGTGCCCATGATCACGGCGGACACCAGTGCCGGCAGATAGATTATGGCGCGCAGCGCGTTGCGTCCCCTGATCTTCGAGTTGAGCAACAGGGCCAGCGCCAGGCCGAGGACCTGCTGGATGATGGTGCTGCCGACGCCATAGATCAGCGTGTTGACCAAGATGGTGCGGAAATTGGCGTCGTGCAGCATGGTGACGTAGTTCGCCAAACCCACGAACGTCTTTTCGGGGTTCAGTCCGTCCCAGTTGGTCAGGGACAGGGCGAAGCCCGAGAACAGCGGGTAGACGGAGAACACCGTCACCAGGATTAGCGCCGGCACGTAGAACAGATTGACCGACGAGCCTGCAAGATGGCGGCGGAGCTTTTCCCGTCCCACCGTGGATTTCCCTTCCATGTTTGTTCCTTTCACCGTTTCGACGTGTCGTTGGTCTTGGACGGTCCGGCTCACTTGGAGGAGGACAGGCTCTCGAACTGGGTCTTCATCTGTCCGGTGGCTCCGGCCGCGTCCATCTGTCCGGTGACCAATCCGTCGGTCGTGGTGCACATGGTGTTCCAGATGCCGTTCGGCAGGTAGACCCTATCGAACACGGGCACAGTCTCGGTGTCCTTCTTCGTGATCCAGGTGTCGTAGCTGTCGGTCATGACGCCGAGCTGTGCCTTCACGCCTTCGATCGCGGGGACCGATGATGTGGCGTCGGTATAGACCTGGTAGTTCTCGGGCTGTGCCATAAAATCGATGAACTTCAGGGCGGAGTCCTTGTGCTTGCTGGTCTTGGAGACGCCAAGGGCGTAGTCCTCGCCGGACACGATGTACGGGTCGCCGTTCCCGGACGGGTACGGTATGAAGCCGAGCTTCACGTCGGGGTTGTAGTTGGTGACGTTGGAGGCGACGCTTATCCCCTGGAAGGTGAATGCGAGGGTATCGTTCGCCAGCATCTTCGACAGATCGTCGGAGGTCGCCGCGGTGTAGTCGACGTTGAAGTACTTCGCCTCGGCCCATTTCCTGATCATTGAGGCCAGCTTCTGGTACGAATCGGCTTCGAATTTGCCGTTCTTCATGTTCTCCAGCTCCGAATCGGAGAACATTCCATAGGCCGAATAGTCGACGATCTGGCCCACGGTCCAGTTCTCCTTGCCGGAGGCGCCGATGCACGCGGCGCCGGTCGCCGTCACCTTTGCGCAGGCGTCGGAGAAATCATCCCAACTGGTGATGTCCGATGGGTCGACGCCGGCTTTCTCGAGGACAGTGGCGTTGTACGTGATGCCGGTGACGGCCATCTGCATGGGAAGCGCGTAGAACTCGCCCTTGTCGTTCTTGATGGAGGAGTCGATCACCGGGCTCACGTTCTTCGCCCAGGAACGGTTCTGCAGGGGTTCGAGGAAGTTGGCGTAGCGGTCGCGGGACCATCCATGGGTGTTGAAGATGTCGGGGGCATTGTTGCCAGACAGACGGACCTTGATGTCGGACTCGTACGACGAAGTGCCCGTCACCAGTTTGATGTTGATGCCCGGATTGGCCTTCTCGAATTTCGCGACGAGCTTCTCAATGGCCTTGCGCTGCGGCGTGCCGGTCGCCGGCGCGCCCATGTATTCCAACGTCTCCGTCCCGTCGGATTGGGATGATCCGCATGCCGTCAGGCCTGAGATGGCCAGGATGCAGCCGAGCGCGGCGGCCAGGGTTCTTTTCATCTTGTTCATGTCAACCTCTTCGTTGTCTTTCCTTCTTCGAGACTTCATCGCCTCTGCGGTCCCTAACGGGACTGATATACATATTTACACGAGTAACCAATCTTGTAAAATCGGCGTGTCTCTGTATTTGCCCATTGTTTCCAAGCATTTTATATGTTTAATGGCTCTGTTCCATGCGATGTGCGCAACTTGTAAGTTATTCGTGTAACTCTTGTCTGTCGCAGATGGGTGTGGTATAAACTCAAGTGAACGTCTTTTAGGGGAACGGGGAATCATGTCGGACACCAATTCAAGCGATGGCGGGCCATCCAGGGTCACTAGGAGCGATGTGGCCAGGCTGGCGGGAGTGTCGACCGCCACGGTGAGCTATGTCCTCAACGGCGGCCCGAAGAAAGTGTCGCAATCCACCGAGCTCCGGGTCCGAGAGGCGGCTGAGAAGCTCGGATATCATCCGAACCTGATCGCCAGGGCCCTGAAAAGCGGTTCGGCGAAAATGCTGGGGATGATCATCACCGATTTCTCCAACCCGTATTTCGCGCAGCTCATCAACGACGTGGAGCAGCTCGCCAACGAACGGGGGCATGCGCTCATTCTGAACACCTCGCACGGGAACGCGGAGCTGGAGCGCCGCAGGATCGACGAGCTGACAGACCGCGGCGTCGATGCGATTTTCGTCGCGTCCACGCTGGGGGATGGGGAGATAGGCTCACTGTCGACGGCGAGCCGTCCGATAGTCCTGCTCGACCGGCCGCATCCGCTGTCTGGAGTCAAATGCGTCTCCACGGACATGACCGACGCCGTGGCACAGGCGGTGAATCACCTGTTCGGGCATGGCCGCCGGAAAATCGCCATGCTGTTCGGTATGGACATCACCTCCCGCGACGCGAGGGTGACCGGATGGATAAAGGCTCATCAGAAGGCCGGCCGGCCCGTGGGGCCCGTGTATACCTCCTCCTACACCAGGGAAGGCGGGTACAAAGCCACTTTGGAGGCGCTCCGTTCATCGGATCGTCCGGACGCGATCTTCGCATCCTCTGACCTCGAGGCGCTTGGCGCCCTGAGGGCCATCCACGAATGCGGTTTACGTATTCCGGAAGACGTCGCACTGATCTCATTCGACGGCACCATCGAATCGGAATACACCTGGCCTCGTCTGACCGTCATGAAACAGGACACGCAGGCCATCGCCCGATGCGCGGTCAACGCAGCCCTCAGTCCCACGGACACTCCGGATCTCCAACTCGTGGACGCTGAAATGGTCATCCGCCAATCCTGCGGTTGCCGAGATGAATCCAGCGGGCCACGTTCGTAGGGTCGCAAGTTTTTTTGGTGTGTGGGTCAAGTCGTTCTACTTGGTATCGGAGCATGACGTTCATGTGTCGCTTATCCGGAATGTCGTTCTGCACTTGCCGCTTTTCGGATGGGGTGCCAGTGTTTCGTCCATGATTTCCCGGAAGCGGATTACTAATTTATCGTGGGAATCCGGCCTATCGGCGCCGCCATTGCATCGAGTATTCCATTTCGCCGGTGGAAACGTCCAGATCTTCGCCTTGGATTGTGAATCCTTCCCGCTGGTAGAAGCGCACTGCGCCGGCATTCTTCCGGTACGCTTCCAAGGTCAGCGCAACTCTTCCCTGTTTCACGTGGTCCATGAGCTGCTTGCCGATGCCATGTGATCGCATTTCTTTGGCGACGAAAAGACCTTCGATATGGTCGCCATCCAAACCGATGAATCCCTGCACGCCTTGGGCGTCTTCATACACGTGAACTTCCGCCAACGGAAGCGCTTCCCGCACGTATTCAAGATTGTTCTTCCAGTATTCCGAAGGGATGAAGGAATGCGCCTGAAGGTTCGCGTCCAGCCATATGCTGACGACCCTGTCCATATCCGACGCGTGCAATGCTCTGATCATGACGATTGACTTCCCTGAGAATCGTACTTATTTCGGGTTCATTTTAGTGGTGTGCGTCGAATCGATTCAACGCTGCGACACGCCGGCTTTGTCTTCTGGAGAATCTGTTGTATTCTAGTCAAGTTGCGCTTAACGGATAGACACCGGAAAGCGTTGCATAATTGGAGAATTCGCCTAGTGGTCTATGGCGCACGCTTGGAAAGCGTGTTGGTGTAACAGCCTCACGAGTTCGAATCTCGTATTCTCCGCCCGGATTGGAACCCCGAAAACCGTTGGAATCATTCGGTTTCTGGGGTTCCTTCTTTTCCACTCCGTTTTCCGGTTCCTTCCAGATTCCCTCCGAATGCTTCTTTCGTTGGCCTCGGTTTTTGAATCGTCCCGTATCGCAAGTCTCGCGTGTACGGGCCGGCATCCAGGAAAGTCTCTGATTGCCATGCTGCGGCTTATTGGTGCCAGTCTGTGGTCTCAATAATGGGATTGTTTGCCCTCATATGTCGATATTTGATTGCGATTCGGTGGGGGAGTTGCGTACATCGTCGTTTTACGCGCACTTTTGCGCTGCGCTACGTTACGCTCGAAATCGTGACGTTGAGAGAAAGAAGCACGACGATGGTTGACAAGACGGCTGCCGGCAGCCAGCAGACTGACCAACGCGATGCTGATACTCGTGACTCTCTGGCGGCGCTTGCCCGACGCCGTTCGAATTCATCGCCAATTGCATTGCAGAGTGATGTGCAGGCCGCTCCGCAGGAAAAGCAGGAAAAACAAGAAAAGCAGAGCGAAGCTGGGTCTGCCTTGCAAACGGGCGAGGATGCGAATGATGACGCGAATCGTGCGGAAGAATCGCAAACCGTGAAAGAAAAAGACGCTGTGGATGGTCCTGATAATACGCAGCAGCCGCAGATGGCATCCATAAGCGCCATCACAACGCAGGTTTTGCCACCAAGCTTTATTCCGACCGCAACCGGTCGTATTCGTCCTGTAACGGGCGCTTTTCCCGCAGTTCAGTCCGCTTCGCAGACGGAACAGGCGCAGCGCAGGCGATCCATCCGCTCGTTGGCCGCGGGGTCGTTGCGTAGAACCAACATCGGCAATGCTGAAAAGGCCGGCGATGCGGGGAGCGCGGGTAGTACCGGACGGACGGCGGGGAATGGCGATACGCCGTCGCCGCGAATCGCCAGCAGTGCTCCCCATTATGCGAATTGACCAGTGGACTGATCAGAACGGCCAACGTAACAAATCAGTGGGAATACTGGACATACACGCGGTTCACGCACGGTACGCGCGCTTCGCGCTGCATTGTACGTCGCTGTACTACGTCATTCCAATTGAATCGCAACAATGCGTATAGCAGATGAAAAGCACATACGAAAAACGCGCATGAAAAAACGGTCCCGATATATTCGAGACCGTTTTTCATGAGTCGATGAAGCAAACGCTGTCCGGCAGCGAGCCGGCTCAGTCTTCGCTGGTTTCGCGCTTATACTGCACGAACGTCTTCATGGCGTAGGCAAGGCCTGCAAGCAGCAGAATGGCTGCGCAGGCAAGGGAAATGCCGATGCCGGTCTGCGCAAGCTGCCCATATTCCGACTTGGTCAGCGCGCCGGTGGATGCGGCGGTTTGATCGCCGGACGCTGCGATGGATCCAGTTGCGGCACCATTCGTGCCAGTGTCGGCAGCCGTGCGCACAGTGCCAGTGGTGCCGTTGGCTCCAGTAGCGGTTGTACCAGCATTCGTTCCAGCCGTGGTGCCATGCGTGCCGGTAGCAACGGATGAGCCGCCCTGCTGACCCGTCTTGGAGTTCGCGTCCTTCAACGCCGCGATGAACGACTGATGCCACTGGTGGCTGCTCGCCGCGAACGCGTCATGCCTCGTCTTGAGTTCGTCGTGAGTCTCTTTCATGTCGGCATGCATCTGGTTGAGGTGGGCCTGCGTGTCCTGCATATCCTGATGCAGAGCGTCGTGACGCTCCTGACCGCGCTTGACCGCGCCGTCAATCGCATTCTTTATATCCTCGCGGTCCTCCTGGTAGTTCTTCCAGGCCTGCTCATTGTACTGGCGAAGCGCGTCGGCGTCCTCGTGCGCGTTCTGATGCAGCTGCTCGGCGCGCTGCTTGGCGGTTTCCATATCCGACTTGATCTGCTGGTTGGTTTTGCGCACATGCTGTACGGCATCGCACGTTTTGTCGGTGCACACGGCCATATCCTGGTCGATCTGCCCGCTGATGGCGGTGCTGCCGGCCAATCCGTCCGTAGACGGTGCGACTTCACTGGCTGAAGCCGCGGAAGGCAAGGCGGCCATGCCGATGGTTAATATTCCCGCCGCTGCAGCTGCTGCAATACGATTCCTCATGGTGGTTCCTCTCCTGCGCACGTTTGCATTCGATCTGTGATTGTGCGCTCGCGTTCGTTCCGTATGCCATAGTAGGAGGGGAATGTGCCTAAATAAACCGGTGGAAAAATGACATTTGTCTAGTTTCTGCGATGCTGCAGCAGTCTTCATAGTTTAAGCGGGAAACCAGAATCCAAACCAGAAGCCGGAACAGCCTGCTCAAAACATGACCAAGCAGGCCAAGCAACGGCTCAGACCACCCGTACTTATCCCGCCCGTATTGGTTTATCTAGCGGCGGCCCCCAACAAAGATCACTCAACAATAGTAATGAATGGGCTAGCCGGCAGATTAAAGTCGTTGTACAGCATGCTCGCGCACTTCGGATTGCCACTGAACAGGTAACGAACCTGGCTCATGGCGTTGAGATCGTTCAGTGTTGAACCATCGGCTGCGGTGAGCAACACCTGATTGCCCCTGATAGTGGCATTGACCGCCTGCCATTGACCGGAGTAATTGGCGACCTCAAACCCCTGCAATGCCGTAGTGGTGGGAGCGGCGATATTGCTGATACCGCTTAACGGGGTCGCTTTCGGAACGCTCTTATAGTTTGGTGCGCTCGCGCTTGCGCTCTTCGTATAGTTCGGCTGCATGGCTTTCAGCCTGCTTGCGGTGCCGTTCCGGAAAGACAAGGCGATTGCGCCGTTCGCAGTGTGCCGGGCACGTTCGATAAGCGGTCCGTTGGGTACGGTGGTGCCGTCTTCCATGGCGAGATATTGCGCGGCCATGCGTGCCCCGAGAATATCCTTGCCGAGCGGATGGATTAGCGCGGATGTGCCCTTGTCTGTGTCAAGGGAAACCGTCATCGCCACGTTTGACGAATCGTGCAGGTTGGTGTTGCCGAGCGTAGTCCGTTGCGCTTCTCGCACGTTTTGCGTGTACTGGTAGTTTGGCCAGCGCGCGAGCTGTACGTACAGGAACGGCAGGTCCTTGCGTCCGAACACGTTACGGTACTGGTTGATGAGCGTGGTCATTTGCGATTCGTATTGCAAAGCAGTTCCGTAATTATTGGCATCGCTGCACCCTTGGTACCACAGCACGCCCGCCACATGGAATCCCTTCAACGGCGCGATATGGTTCGCATAAATATCGCCGCCTTGTACATGCCGGCGAATAGGCGTGCCACCCCACGCGGTCTGGATGATGCCAATTGGCACATTGGGGTGCTTGGCGCGTAACTGCATGGCGAATTGCTGAGCCAGATAGCTGAGGTGCAGTGAATTCGTGGAATCTGCAGTCAGCCATGCATCGGCGCTCTGATTAACAGCGGACAGTGGAAAATCAGTGTCTTCAACATCATGATTTGCGATGACAAATTTCACGTTGTCATCTACGAGCGGTTTCGGCAAATCGCCTGTCGTGATTAGTCCATTGCCAAAATTGTAAGTAGCGTTTTCGTAATACTGCACATAGTTGAGTTCCATATTCGACTGGCCAGCGGCTACGAAGACGTCTCCCACATACACTTTGGCCAGTTTCAGCACGGTTTTGCCGGCGTACTGCACTTGCAGCGAATACGGATTGAGACTTGCCTTTTGCGCGCTCAGCGTGCAGGTGAAACTGCCGTTTTTCGCTACCTTTGCCTTGACGCTCTCGGAGGTTTTGCCTTGCGTAAGTGTCGCTGACAGTTTCGAAACGTCGATGGGGTTGCTTTCCGTGGAGCTGACGTTGCCTTTGACTACGATTGGCTGATCGCGCTGGAACACCATATTGTCCATGTAGTATGAGGGCAGCTGCACATCAACAGTGGCCGCAGTATGGGCGGTGGCGGTGGATTGCGATCCGGTTTTACCGGTTGCCGTTCCGTTGCCCCATTTGGGGCCGCACCCGACGATGATGGCAACGACTATTCCTACGGTTACGATAACGGCAAGTGCCGTTCTTGCCAATCGTTTCGTATTCAATTCTGATTTGCCTCGTTCTTTGTCAACGCCCGCTCGAAGGTTCTGGCCTGTTTGTCATATGCGGCTCGTTCGGTGTTGGCTTTGCTGGTGGTCCCGGACGGGTCGGCTTTGCAGTCAAGCGCCTTCGGCGATTTGACTTCTTCCTGATACAAGGTGCTGAGCTTTTCCAGATCATATGAGGAATCCATGCTGGAAAATGCTTCGACAATCTTTCCCTTGAGCTGGAAATCCTTGGAATATGAAGCGTTCATGGCGGCAACCGCGTCTCTGCAGTCGTTAATGGCATTCAGTTCGCGCATTTTCTGCGATGTTCTCACGCCCATGACGCCGAAGACCACAATGCATACCGCAACGACGATAACGGCTACGATGATGGAACGGCGAATCAAGTTCTTGACATGGTTATGTACCCAAGTGTCGCCATCTTGCACGCCTTGCGATATGGCGATTTGGAACGGATCTTCGGGAGCCGTTCGGTAGGAAGTCCCCGGTGCTTTTGTTCTAAGCTTTTCGTCACGATTGGTGGCATTGACGGAATTGTTGGATTTGCTGGTCCCGACGGTCGCGGTACTGCTGAACGTTCGGGGCTTACGGACGCTATTTGTTTGACCGTCAGCTTTGTCCGGCTGCTTTTCGTGCCGTGCCATGCTTTCCTCCAGGAGTCCGCGATACCGTTTTGATGTTGTCTATTGGAGGTGGTCCGACAAGGTCCTCTGTTCCCAAATGACAATACATAAGGTATGTTACCCGTTCCACTTCCGAATGCCAGCACTTCATGTTGTGGCATATTCGGTAAATGTGAAATTTGGTCTGGAGTCCATCTGCTTTATTTTGAGTGGGGACATCTCAGAATACACTTAAGTTTACGTGTGCAATTGCGTCAACGAGTGAAAATGCGTTTTGTGAGAGAGGCTGACGATGATATCGCCGAAAAGCTTGATGAAGATTGCGACCACCGCTTCCGCGGTTGCAATGACGGTTTCCGTTGCCGTGGTGCCGGCTTACGCCATGCAGGATATTGCGATTGAGGATACGCCAAGTTCTTTTGCCGCAACTGTGGATGATGCGCAGAATTCGTCAAACAGCATGCCGGACAATCCGAACGCAACGCTGCCGGAAACGGTAAGCGAAAACATTTCGGACGATTCCACTGTGGTTTCGGAGAACCTTGCGGTTACGCCGGAAGGTGATGTACAGAACATTGAGACCGGCGAAACCGTGACGGACGCTCAGCTGGTCGGCACGCAATCGCAGCAACCTGATCCACTGGCCAAAACGGATGGCGAATCATTCATTCCGGTGAGTGCCTCGGATGTGAAAGATGCTGTGGAACAACCTGTGAAACAGTCTGCGGAACAGTCGTCCTTGAAGGGTGGCTCGACTGTCCGGCTCACTAAATTCGAGAGCAACGAATACGGAGCACACTGGGGAACCTACAACGGAACAAAGGCGTTTTTCGATTATAGGAACAACCTGTTCGCCCAGCAGGCCAAGGGCGTGATTGATGTCTCTTCATGGCAGGGAGACATCGATTGGGCTAAGGCGAAAGCCGACGGCGTGGAAGGTGCGATCATTCGTCTAGGATTTGGATGGGGCAATGACGCCGATACCAAAGCGCAACGCAACATTAACGAATGCAAGCGGTTGGGCATTCCGTTCGGCATCTACTGGTACTCGTATGCGGAGGATGCGAGCGGTTCCAGGCAGGAGGGCAACGATGTGGTGTCCAAGCTCCGCCAGTTTGGCGTGAGCCCGAACGACTTGAAATACCCCGTGTACTACGACCTTGAGAGTTGGACGTGGACCGGGCACACGCCGCCGACCAATCCGAACGTGTATAACGGCATAGTCAATGCTTGGTATGGCGCGTTGCAGTCAGGCGGTTACCAGAATCTCGGCGTGTACTCCTACACGAGCTACTTGCAGGGGCCGTTGAACAATGCGAACATCTATGCGAAGACACGCTGGGTGGCGCAATATGGTCCGCAGATGGAATTCACTGCATTCGGCACTAACGATCGTGGCTGGCAGTACACCAGCTCCGGCCAGATCAACGGCATCAGCGGCAATGTGGATATGAGCGCCTTTGGCAATAAGACTTTTGTTTCTGAGATGAATTTTTCGGACGTGGATGCAAAAACGCCGCATGCTGACGACATTAAATGGCTTGTCGATAATGGGATTGCTGAGGGTTGGTCTGATGGGACTTTCCGTGGGATGGATTCGGTGAAGCGTCAGGATATGGCGGCGTTTTTGCATAGATTCCATACAAAAGTATGAAGGCTGCGGATGACGAGCTTGCCGCTGGGGGGGGGCAGAACCCGACGGGTGTAGATAATGACTTTGTTAATCTCTTTTTTGTTGACATCCTTGAGCCTTTTCATGTTGAGTGCTCGGGCCGGCAGTTCCGATTGGTCAAATTGCTTTGATGAGGGTGCATTTTGTCATCGTAGGAGTCTTAATATCAGTGTTTCTTTTTTTCTGCACGGATATGGAGTCACTATTCGTGCGGCGCTCCGTTCTTGGTCTTGGTAATTGTCATGCCGTCTTTTCCGATATTGTTTCATCTCCAGAAGAAAGTTTCGTTATTATGTCCTGCGGTATGCTAGGAATAGCATTGCAGACATTGCTTGAACTTGAACCTAGGACCCGATTGCGTGGGCCATGGGGTAGTGTCGTTAAATACGGCTCTATCGCCTCTTGAATATTCTTTGGAACTAATCTGAAGGTTCTTCGCTTTATTTCTAAGAAAATGGCGTGCTCCTGGAACCTAAGTTGATCCTCTTAAAATAAAAGGTATAGAAGTATACTGGTCGTTGGCTGTGTGAGCTAGTGTGGGTATGGTCACAGTGGGCTGGCGGACCGGCAAAGAAATGTAGAGACTTTATGTGAGGTGGTTCAGTATGTATAGAAAGATTGCAGTCGTTGGCTTAGCTGGCATTTCGACTTTTTTTGCTTGGTTGGCCTTGACGATGGGTGAAGTGGCGGATTCTTCGATAAAAAGTGCTACGACTTCCGTGATGGATGCTGCTTTGCTTTCTATTTCGTTTAACGGTTCTTTTTCGTCTTCACTTCTTTTTCTCCTGTTGCTGATACCGGTATATGTTGGATGGGATTTCTTTTTCAAAGCATCTGCAAGGGTAAAAATTTGTACTTTGATTTCTTCGGCTGTCCTTGGTTTTTCTCTTGCTCTTTCTAGTAGGAATTTAAATCCGGAAGTACATCGTTTGGTTTTCGATTATCAATATATTTTTTTGAGATATGTTGGTTTTGTAATTTTACTGATTTGCTGCCTAGGCTTTTTTTTGTGTTGGTGTGAGAAGGTACTACAAGTTAAATCTTTGTCTAAATCCAAGTTTCGAATTGTGATTTTTAGTAAATTGGAGCCTTTTTATTTCTCTTTTAATGCTAAAAATGTTCTAATTATTTCAAGTGTTGTTTTCTTGTTTTGGCTTCCTTGGATTGTGATGTTATTTCCCGCCAATATCGGTCCTGATACCGTAGCGCAACTTGTGTGGATGAGAACAGGTAAAGTTTGGGATCCTTCTACGCGTCTGAATCTGCCTAGTTATGCTTTATCTGATCACCATCCTTGGTTTGATTCATTGATTTATGGGGCATTTGATAAGTTTGGCTTTTGGATAGGTAATGAAGAGGCGGGCTTATTTTTATTGGAGTTGTTCCATGCCGTTTTTCTTGCTGCTTCTTTTGGGGTTGTATTGACTTATCTACCTTCACGAGTCGGTGTGCCAGTTGAGCTTGCTGCAGGGCTAACACTGTTTGTTGCACTGGTTCCGGTTTATGGCCGTTTGTCCATGTCGGTTGTCAAAGATTTGACATTCATGCCATTCTATCTGTTATGGCTGGTTGTGTACATCGAATATGCTCGACGTACAATTGCGAGATGCAAGATACCTGTTGCTTTTTATTGCTTGTTTATCTCATTGTCGATACTTTGCATGTTAACTAGGAAAATTGCGTTTTATATTCTACTTTTCAGTTTAGCGGCACTACTTATTTTCATCAAAAGACGTGTGGTTACTTCTTTTCTGATGTTGGCGTTGGTCCTTTCACAAATGCTAATTCCTAAAATCGTTTTTCCTGTGTTGCATGTGGCTCCTTCCGGGGTGCAGGAAGTGATCGCTGTTCCTTTGCAGCAAAGTGCTGGAATGCTTATAGAGCATGGGGATGAAATAAATAATGCAGCAAGAAAACAAATGCTGGCCGTTTATTCCTGCTCGGTCGGGCAAATGAAATCCAATATTTCATTGGAAAGTGCTGATTCCATTAAAGATAATTGTTTTAATCGTAAATCAAGCAAGACTGATTTGATTAATTTCTTAAAGAGCTGGGCGCGGCAAGCTTTACGTTATCCAATGACCTGCTGGCGTTATACGTCTTGGCTGCTATATCCTTTCTATATGAATTCAAATAGAATTTACGATGAAGGTTTTTTTGTTCATTGGGGTTGGGAAGATCGTGGTGGTAATGGCATTCTGCGACAATACAAGTCGCATGAAAAATCATCTAATCAAAAGATTGGAGAGAAAGTTTATACGACTTTAGAACGGTTGCCGATTATTAATGTGCTCATGACAGAAACTACATATGTACTCTGGATTCCAGTTATTTCGCTTGGCCTCTGCATCGTGTTGAAAAGGTGGGCGAATTTACTGATATCCGTTCCATTCCTGCTGAGCATAGGAACATTGCTAGTTTCTCCGATGGCTCAGTTAAGGTATAGTTGGTCTCTTCTTTTTGGTGCTGTGATTTTGATATCTCTTCCTTTTATGAAGATTCACGAAGAATGATAATGTGTGGTGTGATGTTTTTAGAATTTGTTCCAAGCGGGACTATTCTCACAGTGGAAGCACGGTAAGAATCAACGGTGTCTGTATTTTTCGTTTATTGGCGTTGCTCTTAGTGAATGGGACTGTGCTAATAATTGACATATGATTCATTAGTTTTTGGTATGAGTCAGTTCTGATGATTTTAATGCGTGAAAGAGAATTTAGATGGTATGGATGCCAAATTAGGGATGATGAATGTGACCAAAAGTGTAAATCAGCCTAGAAAATCTGGTTTTGAGCTATTGCGTATTGTCGCTGTAGTGTTAATCGTTGCGCATCATCTAGTTTGTCATTCTGGGTATCCTCTTTTTGATGAGCCGCTTTCGGTACGCAGATTGTTCTATCAAATGTGCTTCATGCCATTTGGTAAAATTGGGATTGCTTTATTTCTGCTGATTTCATTATGGTTTCTTGTTGACAGAAAGCAGACGATTAAAGAATCATGCCGAAAGGTTTGGCTTCTTGAGCGAGAACTTCTCTTTTGGGGATTTGTTGGATTAGCTGTGCAATATCTTGACAATCCTGAGTCGGTTAATGAGGATGCCTGGCTTGATGCTTTTTTCCCGATTTCGAGAGACGTATGGTGGTATGCGACAAGTTATGCAATTTTGTTGCTGCTTCTGCCTTTCCTACTTGCTGGGTTGCGTGGAATGGGCAAGACGAATCATGGAAGATGTTGTATTGCTATGTTGGGATTATGGGGCATATTGAATTTCATCCCAGGGTCATATCTCGATATGAGCATTAATGTGACGGGTTTTATCTACGTTGCGGTATTACTGACATATTATAAGTGGTATTTGAAGCCGATTAGTACTAGATGTGCTGTGTGGCTGATGTTAATTGGCATGACAATTATCCTTGGTTGGAATTTACTGATTTCAGTGATATGGGAAGTATTCCATGCTGATTCCAGTCGGATAACAATTTATATTAATCCGATTCAAAAAGAATGGTCGTTGCCGATTCTTGCCGTTTCATTTGGAATGTTCATAGTATTTAGCCGGATGACCTTTTCAAGTCGATTCATTAATCGATGTGCGCGATCAGCATTTGCCGTATATCTCATTACCGAACAGCATTATTTCAGAGATGAAATGTTATGGCATTGGGTAGCGTTGAGTAATTTTTATCGCTCGAGATATTCGCTGCTTATTGCTTTGATATCAGTTGTTGTCGTTGTCATAATTGCAACAGTATTAGATTTTATGAGGCAATTCCTATTCTGGTGCACTGTTGATCGGCAGAAAGGACGACTTTTTGAATATATATGGTGTCGCGCGCGGAATATAATCAGATGTTTATTTAGATGAGACGTGTAAATATTGTGTGACGACATTTTATTGAACTTCCTGACCGATGAAGTCGCTATGACGAATGATAAGGAACATCACGGTAGGAGGTATTAAGTACGAGTGTCGCGGACGTGATGTGTAGAGCTCCAGCTAATCGCGGAAAGATCATTCTTAAGAACAGCCAGTGGAAAGCAATCGTTGACCTGTCGAGAGTCTGCTTAGCATTGGTATAACGGAGACATCGCGTGGCGTATGCCACTACTAGGCTTCAGGTGATGAATATAAAGCCAAGATGCATTAGTGTGTGAGGCGTCCCGAGAGCCGCCATACGTCCAGTATGGGTGCAAGTGCAGATAGTTGGATTTGCGACATGGTGGTGGATTTTAACAACGAAATAAGCCTGAGAAGTGTTGGTACTCCTGCTCGTCGTATTTTTATTTGTTGTCAAAAAGAAGAATCAACGCTAAAACTAAATAGGACAGTGTAAAAGATATAGTAGAAAGTATGTCTAAGAATTTGAATGGTTCCGTTGCTGTACTACTTCCCTGTTATAACGAGGAAATCACCATCGGTAAAGTGGTACATGATTTTAGAACAGCGTTACCGAATGCTGATATCTATGTATATGACAACAATTCCACTGACAATACTGCTGAAATCGCTGCGGCCGAAGGCGCAATCGTCAAGAGGGAACCACGTCAAGGCAAAGGTAACGTAATTCGTGCCATGTTCGAAGATATTGATGCTGATGTGTATGTTATGGCAGATGGGGACGACACCTACCCCGCTGATGCGGCACCAGCCATGGTGAATAAAGTGCTTGAAGGTTATGATATGGTAATCGGAGATCGTTTGAGCTCCACATATTTTCAAGAGAATAAACGCCCGTTTCACAACTTTGGCAATCGTTTGGTGCGTGGCTCCATCAATGGCTTGTTTCATGCAAATGTTACTGACATCATGACCGGTTATCGAGCATTTTCATTTACGTTTGTCAAAACCTATCCGGTGCTTTCTCAAGGTTTCGAAGTTGAGACTGAGATGACTATTCATTCGTTGAACAATAATCTACGTTTATTCGAAATGCCAATTCAGTATCGCAATCGCCCAGAAGGCTCTATTAGTAAGCTTGATACTGTAGGTGACGGTATTAAAGTGATGAGTACCATTTTTCGTATGATCCGAGAATACAAACCGCTGCCATTCTTCGGCAGTCTTGGTGCCATTCTTGGTATCGTTGGTATTCTGCTATGCGGTAACGTGATGGTGGATTTTTGGCATACTGGTATAGTGGCACGGTTCCCTACGTTTATTGGCGCGGTCATGCTGGTCGTCGCGGGAATATTGTTTTTTGTGACAGGTATCATCCTTGATGTTATAGCTAAAAATGATCGTAAGGCATTCATCATTGATGCTAATAGATTTGCTCTATTAAAGCGTAATACTAAGTAGTAAGTTTGTAATATAGTCAAGATGATGCAATACGCTTCAAAGATTATTGATGATGAGCGGAATGCGCTATCAATGTGATATTTGTAACGTTTTTTATGCAGGGCTACGTTGCTTTGAGATTTGGGTTTCGGAATTAAAGATGGGAAGCAAAAAATATCAGTTTCAATCACCGGATATATTTTTAGGCGGTAACGACAACATCAATGAGCGGGACTGGTTTGAGAAGCTGAATTGAAGCCAATGAGCTGCAAGAGTATGTATCTGGATAACGCCGCGTCTTGGCGAGGGCTTGACTATTTGAAGGATGAGCTCGGTTGCAGATGCAAATTTGATTCGCTCAAGGTTGAGTTAGGTATACGCCTCAGACATTTTAGGACACCAGATGGCACCAGAAGAAGCTTGATAAATTGTCTGCCTGAGGGAATGCCGAGGATATATTTGTATTACTGATTAGTAAGTCTAATAAACAAGGCGCAGCACGAGTATTCAGAATGTCGCTCCTGCTGTGAAAGCCTATGGTGACATTATAGAAGTTATTAGTGTTTGGGAGGCCCTTAAAAAAAGGGGCTCAAACAAGAAAGGGCAGAATAGTGGCATCGCATCGGTTTTATGCTTTTGAGATGGCTATTTTATTGGTGCTAATGACACTATTTTTGCCTGACAATGCCCGTGCAAATGAGTATCCAAACGAGTTGTTGCTTGGCGTATTCACACAATCAAGACAAGATTCTACCGACATGTTCTATATCAGTCGAGATGGTGTGCATATGGAACTCATTGGTACAGCATTCCAAGATGCTACTCCCGAATTTGACTCTTTAGATGAAACTGGACGAGAGAGCGTCGATGGGCAGTTCACATTGGTAAATCCGTCTGTCATCTGGCATGATGGACTTTTCTGGATTTTGGGCAATCATCATAATTGTGATGTAGAAAGCAATATCTGTTTAGTTGTATCAAGTAGCAGCGATTTGAAAACTTGGTCTGACCAAGTGATTGTGCATGTTCCTGTGGAAGGTGATTTTCCCCCAAACAATGGCGATGATACCAAGGATTTTGATGCTGTTGCTGCTGATTGGGCAGAAGACCCTGTGAGCCATAAGGTCTATGCCGTCGTTTCTTTGGGGAATTACGGTGCGTTCCATGGGAAGGAAGGCGATGATATGCGCCCATATCTCATTCCCTTCACTTCGTTGCAAGCGAATAACGTGGTTCCCTCCAAGGCGGTGCGTATTCATCTGCCGTATAAGGATGATCATGATCGGATCGACGGAAGTCTTTATTTTGAAAACGGAAAAGCCTTCTACTCCGTCAAGCGGGATGGCATCAATAATGAGCTGTGGAGCATAAGCGATCTTAGGCAAAGCAGTGGCGCGTCGAAATGGACGCGAATCGGATCGGACTTGGCCTTGTACCATGAAGCTCCAAGCCTGACCTATTTCCATGGCCGCTATAGGTACTTTTTTGATCGGCTGAGCGTATATCCGTCCGAGCAATCGGCGAAGAAGATGACAGGTACGTATGTTATGTCATCCAAATCGCTGTCGGAAGGTTGGAGTGACCTGCAACAGCTTATCGCCTATAACTCCGAAGGCACCGTTCTGTCAAAATATGAGCAGGGAGCCGCGAATACGATTGATGGTCCTAGGCACGGCACAGTAATTACGCTTCGCGATCCGCGTGCCATTCGTATCGCGTTGAAAGCGAGAAATTCGTATTCCTGGTCGGAATCCATACCGGAAGATACCGAATTCAACGACGTGTATGCCCTTTCGCGTGTGTTGGGAGATGCCGATACGGTTGCCACTCCGCATGGCGACGATATCGTATGGCTTGCAGACAAGCGCATCTCCACAGGCTATAGTGATGGGGCATTCCGACCTGACGAAAAGATTAAGCGCCAAGATATGGCCGCATTCCTGCGACGTGAAGCGGTATTGCGCGGCATAGGCGACGCCGATTCCTGGAAACCCGGCGAAAAGGATTGGGTGATATTCTCCGATATCGACTGGCGCACTCCGCATGCTGAGGATGTGCTGTGGCTTGCCCATGCAGGCATCAGCACTGGTTGGCGAGAAAACGATGGCGCATATACGTTTCGTGGAACGAGCGCGGTGAAGCGTCAGGATATGTCCGCTTTTCTGCATCGCTTGGCGATCAAGGGAGCCGCCACCACCAGTGGCGTTGCATCGAAGAATGCTTTCACAGATGTAGAAGATTCGACTCCGCATGCCGAGGACATACGTTGGCTTGGCGATGCCGGCATTAGCCAGGGGTACAGGAATTCCGACGGTAGCTGGCGTTTCGACGGCACGGCTTCGGTGCTCCGTCAGGATATGGCTGCGTTCCTGCATCGCCTAGACAGTTTGTTCTCTTTCTGAATGAACGGCGATTTCGTACGGCGTGACGGATGAAGATGAACAGTTGCCGGCATTGAGCATGAGGCTATTTTGAGCGTTGCAAACACTGCTACTGATTATCCGTTTCGAGACGAGTGAAAGTGAGCTAATGGTAGGCTTGGGCTAAGGTCAGAGGATTTCTAGTTAGAAGGTGCCGCTATGCTCGTTGACTTGAGTCGCCCGGTGTGGAAACCGTCTCTTGCTTCGTGTGCGATTTTGCCGCTTTTCGTAAAATCGCCTTCATACTCCGGGGTTGGAGAGGGTTCCCTGACAATCGGTTCGCACAGTTATGCGGATTTCATGACGTATTTTGGGGCGTTCTCGCTTAAGAAATGGCGTCTATATACGGGAGTCGATGATCTCACTCCGGTATTGGTGCTTGAATCCAGTTCTCCGGTGCATATCACTTTGACTGAAATGATTTATCGTCGACTTGAAAAACGAGTCATTCGCGAAGTCGATGATGCGCCTCTGCATACTCAGGACGGATGGTATCGCTACGTGGTGAGCTATCCGGAAGGACTGGACGCCCAGTTGGTTTCGTTCACGGTAACAACGGGTGATGCTTCTGCTGCATTGCGGAACGTCTCATATTGCGCGGACGTGCCGAAGCGTCGCGATATCCGCATCGAGATAGCGACGACTACATATCTTAAGGAACAGCAGGTCACAAATAACATCGACATGATCCGCAAGGAACTCTTGGAAAAAGAGGAATGGGGGGATTATTTCCATCTGACCGTGGTGGATAATGGGCGCACACTGTCCGGTTCGGTATGCGCTGGAAACCCGGCTATAACGCTCATTCCGAACGGGAATGTGGGCGGTGCCGGCGGATTTGCCGCGGGAATGATCCATGCCGTGGAATCCGGATGGGCCACACATGTTCTCCTCATGGACGATGATGTTACCGTATGCCCCGAGTCATTTAAGCGTTCACTGAGATTACTGGAATACGCCAGCGACGAGTACGCCACGGCGACAATTGCCGGTGCCATGTTATCAACTGCGAATTTCGAAATGCAGCAGGAAGACATCGGTGTGATAAGTCCGGAACGAAGCCTCAGGTCGTTCAAGCCACGGCTCATTATGGATCGCGAATACGATATTACGTTTAATGAAGAGCTTGTCCCCGCATCCGATACGAAAGGGTTGTACTCTGCATGGTGGTACTCATGCTTCCCGGTGCGGCGTATAAAGGAGAACGGTCTGCCGATTCCTCTGTTCTATCGCAGAGACGATGTGGAATATGCGACCCGAATCCAGGAAAAGGAACCCCTCAAATTCATCACGCTGAACGGCGTCTGCGTATGGCATGATGCATTCGACCTGCGTTGGAACGCCGCTGTAGAGGTTTATCTGGCCACGCGCAACATGCTTATTCAGGAAGCTTTCACACCGGATGCTGGTTATAGCATGCCGGCCATGATTCAGCTTATGAGGGACAACCTAATCAAGCATGGTAGACGTTTCGACTACGCTTCCATGGAACTGATCTGTGACGCCATTGAGGATTACCTTAAGGGGCCGGAATATTACCGTCATCCCGTTGGCGAAAAGCTGTTCAAGCAGGCACGCGCAAAGGCCGAGAAATTGCAGCCGTTGGCTCAGATTCCCGGAGTACCCGACGCCATCGATATTTTCGAGCTTGAACAGACCGCCAATGATGAGAATGTTGTTCCTGAAGTTGTCAAGCCAGTTGAGACAGAGAGCAAGGGCATTGTTCACCGCATCGCGCGCAAAATCAAAAGAAGCGTGCGACCGCAGGAAGCGGAGACTGCTCCCGTGCGGGAAAGCTTCGACCGTAACAAAACGGTGATTATCCCCAACGATGGATGGTGTCGCCCGTGGCGGATTCTGCAGCATGCTGGTAAGGCGCTCGCAGTCGATACGACCGGACAACATGCAGTGATGCGTGTGCGCGATGACCGGCGAAATGAGGAGCTGAGGAGTCGGTTTGAGCATTTAGCGCAGTTACTGTCGGAGGATACGGCTGTTCAGCAAGCGTACCGGGACGGCCGCGAGGGAATGACGTCCTTTGAGTTCTGGCACGGATATCTTGAGGAAGCGAAACGATGAGGTCGATACTGCGTTCTTTGCATATCCATGCAAAAAAGGACACGGAAGTTTCTCGCTCGGGGCGGGATCCAAAGGCGTTTTATCTGATTGCCGAGCCGGGGTACCCGAACTATGGTGATGAACTGATCGCCGGTGAATGGCTTTCATTGCTTGGAAAATACTATCCGGAGACTCCGGTTGTAGTGGATTGTGCCCGACCGGGGCCTGCCGCCGTGATTCTGAGGGATAAGCATCCGCACGCTATCTTTACGGATACGTTACGCAGATTGGGTACTGAGAATCCGTTTCCCTATGATGGTCCGATCGATGACATAGCCGGTTTCGTCGGTGAGGCGTTGAACGATGAAGGCATTGCGCCGAACTATGCAAGCGGTATCAGATTGCTGCAGCATGGCGTGCAGAGCATTCACATGCTTGGCGGCGGCTATATGCGGGGGGATTGGACCTGCAATTTGTCCCGTCTTGCTATCGGTCCGTGGGCACATGAGAGGAATATACCGGTAGCTGCAACGGGGTTGGGTTTGATGCCTATTAAGGGTGATTCCCTCAGATTTGCGCAGCAATCAGTCAAATCGTTTGATGTCTTTACCGTACGTGATGTTCCGACCCAGACTGCTTTGCAAGGGGAACTCATGGGCGATGCTGCGGATACCGTGAAAGTGGCTCCGGATGATTGCTTTGTTAATGGTCTGGAAGGCTGTTATGCTTCCCCTGAGGGGCTGCCAGATGTAATGGTGTGTATCCAATCTGATTTCGTGGTAGAGCAACAGGCTCTTTTCGAGCAGGTCAGACGTACCCTAGAGCGCTGGGGTGTGGAAAAGGATGATGCCATAGGCGTGGTGGAGTGCAATCCCCGCATCGATTACCCGATACTTCCTTATCTGTCGGAACGTGGCTACTCCAACCTTCGGTTCTTTCCGATTATCGATGTATTGGAGAAGGGCTTTCCCGCCCGTGCTGGGCAACGATGGTTGTCCACGCGGTACCATCCCCATATTCTTGCAGCCGCAAAGGGGTGTTCGGGATCGTTTATATCGGTTGATTCCGGCTATTATGACGTCAAGCATGATGCTGTCATACGAATGGGGTCCAGATGGACTCAAAATTTGCTTGGCCAACCTATACCCCTGGCTGGGCCTGGATTCAGGGATGAGATTTTGGCGCAGAAATATTCTGCACAGATTAGGCGAAATGTCAGTACAATATATCCTCGTCTGGTGTGAGCTTACCGTGTGATGAGTAAAATTGGTGAGTGACATGCAGAGTCATTATCTCAATGCCAGAGATAAGGGGAGAGAGTTATGGTTTCTTGGGATATTTATAATCTATTTAAAAGAATTAGCGCTATATTTGCGGCTGGCGTGCTAGGTCTGACATGTGGAATTCCTTCAGCATATGCAGAGGATCAGTATCCAGATGTGATGCTAGGAGTATTTACCAATAGCGAGGCAGATGGAACGGATACGTTCTATCTGTCGTATGACGGATACCATTTTGAGAAGATAAGTCAGGCTTTCGAAAATATCAATAAAAATGATCCCGCTCGGATAGAGGCTGTAGGTTCAAAAATGGATGGGCGAGGTTATAATCTTTATTCGTTCAAATGTCCCAGCATCATTTACCACAATGGTTATTTCTGGATGTTGTCTAATGAAAGCGATGGCGGTGATCCGAAGACCGATAAAAATGCCGGAAAACTTCGTCTGGTTATTTCAAATTCAAAAGATTTAGTCCATTGGTCAGATCAACGTCAGGTGCTTGTCTCTGTTCCCGCAGGTGTTCCATCTAACAGTGTAAATACAAAATTCGATGCTGTGGCGGCCGATTGGGCTGTTGACCCAGACACCAATACTCCATATGCTGTAGTGAGCATGGGGCGGTATGGAGCTTTCCACGGTCAGGCGGAAAAGGATACGATGAGGCCTTATCTGGTTAAGTTCTCGCAATTGTCCGCAACCAATGATCCGGCGTATGATCCAAAGCAGAATGGGGAAGGTTTCATTACTGCCAAAACCGAAATGGCACGGCCTATCAATCTTCCCAAGGACAGTAATAATCGTATTGATGGCTCTTTGTTTTTTGAAAACGGGAAAACGTATTTAAGTATTAAAGAGGACGGTATCTATAACGAGATTTGGCGTATCGATTCATTGAATGATTGCGGGAATGCCCGAGCTTGGAAGTTGCTCAACGGCGACGTACATCGAGGCTATGAGGCTCCATCGTTGACCAAACTTAACGGGAAATATTATTTCTTTACTGATGAGATATCAACATGGAAGCCTAGTGCGGGCAGAACTGGTACGTACACTCAGTCTTCTGCGGATTTGACGAGTTGGACCAACGCCCAAGGAATCTTGGCTTACAACTCCAACGGTACGGTACTGAGCCGTCATGCCAACAATGATTGGTTGAAGGACGGCCCGAGACATGGAACGGTCATAACTGTTACCGATCCCAGTGCCAAGAAGGTCATATGGCAGCAAAGAAAGACTGCCGGATGGACTTCCGATTTGCCTGCCGCTTCTACGTTCTCTGATGTATACAATGCTTCTAGTGTGTTGAAGAATGACCAAGGCACTCCGCATGCTTCAGATATTCAGTGGCTTTCTGATGCAGAAATTAGCACGGGTTGGCGTGAATCCAATGGCTTGTATACGTTCCGTGGTATGGATACGGTGAAGCGTCAGGATATGGCTGCATTCCTGCGTCGTGAGGCTGTGAGGCGTGGTCTTGGTGATGCTTCTTCGTGGAAGCCTGCCGTTGCTGATTGGGATGTGTTCTCGGATGTTGGCCGGGATACTCCGCATGCCGAGGATGTGCTGTGGCTGGCGCATGCGGGCGTCAGCACGGGTTGGCGTGAGGCTGATGGCTCGCGTACGTTCCGTGGCATGGATACGGTGAAGCGTCAGGATATGGCTGCATTCCTGCGTCGTCTGACGTCTAAGAATCCCAATGGAGTTGGCGCGGTGGTGCCGAAGACTGATTTCACAGATGTGACGGATGCGACCCCGCATGCCGAGGATGTGCGTTGGCTGGGTGGTTCGGGTATCAGCCAGGGGTATAGGAATCCTGATGGAGGCTGGCGTTTTGAGGGTATGACTTCGGTGTATCGTCAGGATATGGCTGCGTTCCTGCATCGTTTGGATGGCCGGCTGGTCTGAGACTTCCACAACACCGGTGTGAAAGCGGGTGGGTTGATTTTTGAATGGCAATCCACCTGCTCTTTGAGCATGATTATTTGATCAATGATTATGAAAGCGACGAGGCTTGCAATGAAACGCTTATTCAAAAAGTACTTAATTATATCGGTTGCTTGTTCCCTACCATTTTTCTGTGGTGAGCCAACAGCAATGGCTCAGGAGAACAATGCGCTAGAGGCAGTGTCAACTTTGACCGTCCGCCAGACCGATTCCGTATCTGGCTATGATCGTGACCTTTTCCAATGGAATAAATTCGATGAAGATGGGGATGGCTGTGACACTCGCAATGATATCCTTGCTCGAGATCTTGATAATATCTCCAAGCAAGATAAATGTGTAGTGCTTTCCGGCATTCTCGATGACCCTTATACTGGTGATCGTATCGATTTCCAACGCGGACAATCAACCTCTTCCAAGGTTCAGATTGATCATATTGTGGCTTTGTCTGATGCTTGGAATTCGGGAGCAAGCCATTGGAACGAATCGAAGCTTCGGGCTTTTGGCAACGACCCGTATAATCTGGCCGCGGTTGATGGAACTGCGAATACGCAGAAGTCAAATAGTAGCGCTGATGAATGGCTTCCAGCTAATGCGGCTGCACGATGCCTGTATGTGGCTACGCAAGTTGGAGTAAAGGAACACTATGCTCTGACGGTCACACAAACTGAAGCACAGAAGATGAGGGAGGTACTTGGCTCATGCCCTACGCAAAGTATTCCTCAATCCAATGGGTCTGGGCTGGTCAGGCTAGTGGAACAAAATGGAAAAACTAAGCACGGATATCCGTTCGTTGATCAAGGGAATGTTGATGTCGACAGTGAAGTGCGCGAATATCGTGGCATGAGCTCCGTTATACGTCAGGATATGGCCGCATTCTTATATCGCTGGGCTGGAAGTCCGGAGTACACGCCTTCGAATGCAGATATGCATCGTTTCCGTGATGTGGATGGGGCGACTCCGCATGCCAAGGAGATTTGGTGGCTTGCTTCCACCGGTATTTCTGAGGGTTGGCTGGAGCCGGATGGGTCTCGGACTTTCCGAGGTATGTCTCCAGTGACTCGTCAGGATATGGCAGCGTTCCTGTATCGTCTTGCGGGAACGCCGAATCGTGATCTTGATACGGATGGCGCGTTCATCTACTCCTATTTCCGCGATGTGAACTGGTCGACTCCGCATGCTGAGGACATTTGGTGGCTTGCTATGAAGAAGATCAGCACTGGTTGGATTGTGACTTCTCAGCCTTCACCCTTACCCTCTCATCCGAATCAAGTTTACTATAAGAACTGCGCCGCTGTAAGGGCCGCCGGTAAGGCTCCTCTCCATAGAGGAGATCCGGGCTATCGGCCTGAGCTTGATCGTGATAACGATGGAATTGCATGCGAATGATGATTGAAGTAGGCTTTGTACGGTTGCTGTTGATAGACTTCACATTTGACGTTTTGGAAAAAGATGAGGTGGTAGGCGAATGCCGACTATGAAATTTGCAAATATCCTTCTGGAAACGAATCCTCGCTCTGTCGCTTACCCGGCGCTGTACTGCCGTTCCAATCAGCCTGTTGTCTTCGACGAGCAACTTGGCGAGTGGAAGATGTTTAATGCGGGGACCTTCGACTTCAGCACGTATTTCAATTCCTTGTCCGTAATGAAGCTGCGGAAGTACACGCGCGCAACAAGCTTCATGCTGCATCTTGAGCTTAAAGGCGCTGCTTGTGAGGTGCAACAGACCATGGGCGATGCTTTCGCACATGATCCGCTGCCTGTCGAGGGGGTCTCGAAGGTACTGAGCGCTTCTGATGGCTGGCAGGTTGTCGATTTGCCTCTAACAATCACCGATGACATGGTGATTGTCGGTTTCCTCATCAAGACGGAGGGCGCGGTTGCCATTCGTAACAGCTACTACGAGCTTGGCATCGATGGCGAGTTGAACGACGTTGAGCTGGTGCTGTCCACCACCACCTTCAAGAAGGAAGCGTTCATCGAACGCAACATCGGCTTGGTCAAGGATCAGATCATCAATTCCGGTGATTCGATTGCCGATCATTTCCATATGTATGTAATTGATAATGGCCGTACCCTTGACGCTGAAAAGCTGAGTGGAAACCGCGTTCAGGTTGTGCCGAACGATAACGTCGGCGGTGCCGGCGGTTTCACCCGTGGCATGATTACCGCCATGGAGCAGACTCCGAAGGCCACGAATATCTTGCTTATGGATGATGATGTTGCGGTTTCTCCTGAAAGCATCAAGCGCACCTACAATCTGCTGCGCATCCTCAAGCCTGAACATCGTGAGGATATGATCAGCGGTGCAATGCTCAATTATGAGATTGGCGAAGATCAGTGGGAGGACATCGGCAATATGACCCAGCAGGGTACTTTTGCTGGATGCAAGCCTCCGCTGCGTTTGACCCTGTTCGAGGATTTGGTATACAACGAGATGTATACGCCGACCAAGTGGCAGCGGAACAACATGTATGCCGCTTGGTGGTACTGTTGCATTCCGATTTCCGTGATTGAGAAGAACGGTCTTCCTCTTCCTGTATTCGTTCGTTGCGACGACGCTGAATACGGCATCCGTTGCAAGACTGGATTCATCACCATGAATAGCCTGTGCGTATGGCACATGTCGTTCTTTGAGCGGTACAACGCAGCTGTGGAACGTTATCAGACCACTCGTAATACCATGATCGCTCAGGCGACGTGCGGCATGGCTCCGAAGGCCGACTTCATGCATGAGCTGCACAACAACATCCGTCTGGAGCTGAAGAAGTTCGGCTATGCCAATGCTGAACTGTGCCTCGATGCTTTTGAGGACTTTTTGAAGGGGCCTGAATTCATCAAGAAGCCCGGTCAGGCGGAGAGGAGTTTCATGGCTGCGAACCGCAACAAGGAGCAGCTCGTGGACTTTGTGACACTTCAGTCTCAGATTGATGCCGATGCCGAATTGGATGGATTGTGTATCAAGGAGGTTGATCGTCAGTTAATTGATGGGGATAAGCCACGTAGTCTGCCAGAGCGGCTGGAAGATCTTTTTACCGATAACAATCAGCGGTATTTTAAGAAGAACGGCACTGGATATGCTGTTATCCCCCTGCAGGGGTGGCTGTACCCGGCTGGCGCAATTCGTGGCAAGCACAAGCTTATTGTTCTTGATTGGTACAACCGTAAGGGCACTATTCGCACGAAGGATGTGAAACGTTACCAGGAGATCAAAAAGCGTTACGCAAGGGACCTTAGATACTATAAGGCGAACATTGATCGCTTGCGTAAAGAATACTCTGCCGCTCGTGAGGAATTGACTTCGGTGAAGTATTGGAAGCAGTACCTCAAAATGATCTGATAACGATTATTTTTTGCTGTGCAGGAGTTTGACCCGTTCAAGCCTGCACAGTTTTTTGTTTGATGACAGATTGAAATGCCTAGTACCCAGAACGACTCGGTGTCTAAGTGGTGCTGATTTTTGGCTCTCCATCTTTAATGGAATGGGCGCTGATAAGATACTTCCTGTGAAACAGTTGGCGAAAGATATAAAGAACAGGTACGGGTACGCGTGGACCGTGCTGCGGGGTTTAGTAAAAACAGATTTCAAGCTGCGTTATCAGGGTTCTTTCCTAGGAATTGCTTGGTCCGTTCTGAAACCGTTGATGATGTTCTGCGTAATGTACGTAGTATTCGGCAAATTCCTGCGTATGTCGGATGGAACCCCTACATATCCTGTGGTGTTGCTACTAGGCATTAGCTCGTGGCAGTTTGTCACTGAATCCACCAACGTGGGATTGCGATCTGTTGTCGATCGCGGTGATTTGCTACGAAAAATTCATTTCCCCAACTACATTGTGGTGGTTTCTGCAACAGTTGGTGCTTTAATCAGCTATGCCATCAATCTGGTGGTTGTATTTGTCTTCGCGCTTATTGCACATGTTAAATTCACTTGGCGTGTTGTCCTGTTGCCGTTCAGTATTGTCGAACTGTATGCCATTACTCTGGCTTTGACGTTGCTGATGGCGACGATGTATGTGTATTTCCGCGACATCGCGCATATTTGGGAAGTACTTCAACAGTTGGTGTTCTATGGTATGCCTATCATCTACCCGCTTACCTATGTGACCAATCGTGGCGGTTGGATCGCTGACGTGGCTCGTTTGGAATTACTGAATCCTTTTGCACAGGCCATTCAGGATATTCGGCACAACTTCATTGCACCGGAAACACAGCCGACAATTTGGAATCAGTTTTCTAATTGGGCCGTTTGGCTTTTCCCCTTAGTTCTTACTGCGGTTCTGCTTTGGCTCGGCATTTATCTTTTCCGTCGTAATAGCCGTAAATTTGCGGAGGTCATGTGATGTCTGAAAAAAAAGAGTCGGTAGAATTCGATTATTCCAAGAAGCCGGTTGTTCTGTCAGCAACGCATGTCTCCAAAAGCTTCAAGTTGCCGACAGAACAGGCGACCGGTCTTAAACAAGCTGTCATCAATTGGACCAAAGGCATCAAGGGATATAAAAAGCAGACGGTGCTTAAGGATGTTAGCTTTGAAGTGCATCAAGGGGAATTCTTCGGTATCGTCGGGCGTAATGGCGGCGGCAAGTCGACGTTATTGAAACTGATTTCTCAGATTTATTATCCCGATGAAGGTGAGATTCATGTTCAGGGCAAACTGGTACCGTTCATTGAACTTGGCGTCGGCTTCAATCCGGAACTGACCGGTCGAGAGAACGTGTATCTTAATGGAGCGCTGCTGGGCTTCACCAGAGAACAAGTCGATGCGATGTACGACGACATCGTCGAATTCGCTGAGCTTGACGAGTTCATGGATCAGAAGCTTAAGAACTACTCCTCAGGTATGCAGGTTCGTCTTGCTTTTTCCGTGGCGATTAAAGCTCAAGGGGACATCTTGGTCCTGGATGAGGTCTTGGCCGTTGGCGATGAGGCCTTCCAGCGGAAGTGCAACGACTATTTCACGGAAATCAAGAAGGATCCGACGAAGACCGTGATTTTGGTCACGCACGATATGAGTGCCGTCAAGCGGTATTGCACTCGTGCCATGTTCATCCAAGATGGTGTGGTTGCCGCGATCGGCGATCGCGAAACAGTTGCCGAGAAGTACACCCTCGCAAATCTTGAAGCAGAGGAGAAAAAGCAAGAAAAGCGCAAGAAGGTCATTGCCGAAAATAAGGATGAATATCCCAACGGTCTGAATGCCCGTTGCCCGCTGTTGCGGACGTATGGCGTCTCGCCGCTGATTCTGAAGAGCTCCGATATGTTCAAGTTCGCCGTCGAGTACCAGTATGATGAGCCTGGAGACTTTTACCTGGCCATCGCATTGCATGATGTTCGTCGTGGAGGCATCACCTACGATACCGGTGCCAAGACCATCAAAATGGAAAAGCACGGGCACCAGACGGTGTACTTCGAGATGCCTTTGAATCTGTTCAACGATGGCGAGTTCCGTCTGATTACGTCGCTGCGTACTCCTACGCCCGGTGATGATGCCATGACGGATGCGGTGGCGGTGGCATTGGACGAGAATGCCTGCACCTTCGTGATTCGTGACGCACGCAACCGAAACTACGCCTTGCTCAGCGATAGGGCAATGACGATTGCGCAGATTGATGAGTCAGAGCGGTAAGAGAGTCAGCTGAATCGTATAGTAAGGTTCGCTATCTCTGTTCAGGAATGTTTCCGTGACTAGAATGTGCCGCGCACCATATGTGGTGTGCGGCATTTTTATTAGTGCTCCACGTGAACGGATGCTGGTTTATAAGCTTATGCCGCTCCATTATCCACTCTAAGTTGTATCCTCTTAATGGGGTGATTTGGCATAGAGTGACAGATTGTCTCTTTTCAGGAGCGTATAGGGGTACTTTTATATGCTCGAAGAAAACAAAGCGTAGGAGAGAAACAAGATGGGACGGAAATATCTTGCGTCTTTGCTGGCTGTTGCCATGTTCGCGGCGGGCGTTCCCTGTGCACAGGCAGAAGAGTTGGACACAAATACCGCAAACATTACTGACAGCCAGACGATTCAGGGAGAAGCCCAAGATACTGGTTCCTCCGATGAGGGCACTGTTTCCTCCAATGGAACTGATGATGCGCTGAATGCTTCGGCAGACAGCCAGATTGCCGGTCGAACGGTTGAGAACATTGATAAGGGTTGGATGTTCTCCAAGGGAGATGCCAGCATGGATGGATGGACATTCCCCACCGGTGCCTCCGAGGGGACCATCGATCTGCCGCATTCATGGGATTACGCACACCCTACGATGTCGTACATTCCCCAGAACAATCAGAAAACCGTCACGTACAGCAAGCAGCTTGATGTTGCCAAGTACCACGGCAAGAACCTGTTCATCAAGTTCTACGGTTCCAACAAGAACACCACAGTGAAGGTCGATGGTCAGGAAGTGGGCACCCATGTCGGTGGTTATTCTGCATTCGTCTTCGATCTGACCAAGTATGTGCAGGATAAGAATTCCGTCGCGCTCACCGTCGATGTAACCAATGTTGATACGGTTTCCATCCCGATTAACGTCGATTACACGCAGTTCTCGGGAATCTACCGTGATGTTGAGCTCATTGCACTGCCCAACCAGTACATTTCCACTGAGAACAAGGGCAGCTCCGGTGTCTTCGTGGACTACCAGCTTAATGGCAACAATGCGTCTGTGAATACACGAGTGGATGTTACCAACAAGGCTGTGGAAACTGCGAACCTTGTTCTGAAAACAACTATTTCGGATAATGCCGGAAACATCGTGAGCGAGCAGAGCTCCGATTTCCAGGTTAGCGCTGGAACCGAAGCCGCAGAGCAGAAGTTGGATCAGCAGCTCACCAACATCCACCGTTGGAACGGCCGATCCGATCCCTACCTGTACACGATGAACGTCTCCCTGCAAGATGCCGCAGGGCATGTGCTTGATACAGAAAGCACGAAGATCGGTTTCCGCACGTTCAACGTTTCCAATGGCAAGGCGTATCTGAATGGCAAACAGATTGAAATTCACGGTGTGGGTTACCATCAGGATCGTGAAGGTGTGGGCAACGCCGTATCCCGCGCTCAGATGGCCCAAGACATCGACACCATGCTCGATATGGGCGTGAACGCTGTTCGTACATCGCATTACCCGCATGATCCCGCCTTCTATGAGATGGCCGATGAGAAAGGTCTGCTGGTATATTGCGAGATCCCGTACTACTTGATTTACTCGAAGGCTGAGTCCTATAAGAATTCGATTACGAACCAGCTCACAGAGATGATTCGTCAGGGATACAACTACCCTTCCATCGTCATGTGGGGTGTGCAGAATGAAGTGCGTTACAGCGAGCAGTTCGCAAGTTATGGGCCTGACTTCAAGGTAACCGAAGATGAGCTTGTTGCATTTAATTCTGCACTTGTTGACTTGGCTCACCAGGAAGACCCCAACCGTTTGATTGTGCAGGCAAACATCGACGGCGCGGATGCGGTTAATACCTCTGCAAAGTGGAGCTCCAAGATTGACCTCACTGGCATGAACCTCTACGTTGGTTTCAAGAGCGCAGTGAAGAACGCGGATGCTGACGGTCACAAGAAGCTTGTTGAATCGTTGGCCACCAAGATGAACAACTACCAGCAGGTTCTTGGTGCCGATTCGATGATGCTTTCCGAATATGGTGCTGGCGCCAATATCGACCAGCACACGGAAGTGGACAGCTCCTTCTCTTGGAATGGTGCCGAAGACGCAAATGGCGACAAGCACTACGAGGAGTACCAGTCTTATCTGCTTGAAGCGTATTGGGATTACATTCAGCACAGCAATAACGTGGCTGCAAGCTTTGTCTGGAACATGTTCGACTTCTCGTCGTACCGCAATGCCGGCGGCAAGGAACGTCTCAATACCAAGGGTTTGCTGTGCTATGACCATGTGACGAAGAAGGATGCCTACTACTTCTTCAAGGCGAACTGGAATAAGAATGACAAGTTCGTATACCTTACCAGCAAGCGTTTCACCCAAAGGAACAAGCCCACTCAGCAGATCAAGGCATACTCGAACTGTGATAATGCGGAGCTGTTCCTCAACGGCAAATCCTTGGGCGCTGGCACGAAGCAGCAGGATGGCGTCTTCGTCTGGAACAATGTGAAGCTCGCCGCTCAAACTGCAAATTCCATCAAGGTTGTTGCTCATAATGGGTCTAAGAGCTACGAGGATTCCGTTGATGGTATGACCTATGGCATGCAGTTCGAGGATGTGAATGCCAGCACTCCTCACTCTGAGGATATTCAGTGGCTTGCAGACAATGGAATCACTGAGGGTTGGGTTGACGCCACCGGTAAGCGCACGTTCCGTGGCATGGATACGGTGAAGCGCCAGGATATGGCTGCCTTCCTTTACCGTCTTGCTGGTTCCCCCGACTACACGCCAAGCGCTTCTGATAAGAATCGTTTCACGGATGTTACCGAAGATACGCCGCACGCCAAAGAAATCTGGTGGCTTGGCGCCAATGGTATTGCCGAGGGCTGGGATGACGGGTCGTTCCGTGGCATGGATACGGTGAAGCGCCAGGATATGGCTGCCTTCCTGAAGAGACTGGCTACCAAGAACCTCGGTGTTAAGGATTCCTCCTACAACAGGAACCCGTTTGCCGATGTGAACAAGCGCACTCCGCACTACAAGGATATTCTTTGGATGGCTGGAACCGGGGTCAGCGAGGGCTGGACCGAGGCAAACGGCACGAAGACGTATCGTGGTATGTCGGATGTTGTCCGTCAGGATATGGCTGCGTTCCTGCATCGCCTTGGGAATTATGCCAATACCGGTAGCGTGAAAAGCTGATGCTGAATAGCGAGCAAGGCAATGAGTCAGTAGTTTAAAGCTGTTGGAACTTGTGCCTGAGAGGAGCCTGTGATTGTATCTCATCACAGGCTCTTTATTCTTGTTGAAGAACGTCTTTTGATAAGGTTTGCCATATTTGAAGATTGCTGGCTACGATGGTGTGATAGAAACAGCAGCGAAGAATGATGCGAAATTGATGACTGGAGAACAATTGTCAGATAATCAGAAATGCGATGAGACCTGGGAAACGGTTATGCGCGTCGTATATCCGGTCAAAGATGCTGAACAGACCCTCCCTCTGTATGCGATTGACTGGACTCGCCCGCATGTGGCGGAAACCACTCTGGATTCGCGTATCGACATGCGTCGTCTGGAATTCAGCTCCATGAACCAGTCCACATTGCAACGCATGTTGCGGAATGCGGGATCCTCTAACGGGGTTTCCTGCGATTCATTCGAAATTACGGGACGTACTTCCGTAACACTACGAGATCATGGTCACATGTCCGGATGCACGTTCTTCAACGCGTTCCCTGCATCGTATTGGCGTCGTTGGACTGGTGTGAAGACCGTGCGCTTCGCAGTGTCCGTTCAAGGAAACGCCAAGATCAACGTCTTCCGGTCGACGGGTCGAGGCCTGATTTATCCGGTAGCGGAGCGGATTGTCCATGCTGCGGATACCTCGGCTTCCGTATGCGTGGATGTGCCTATGACCGGGCTCATGGACGGTGGTTACTTCTGGTTCGACGCGGAATCGCTAGGTGGGCCAGTCGTTATTTCCAATGCGACATGGTCTGTTCCGCGTGAAGCGCGCACAGCCAAGCATGGCACTTCCATGTCCATCGCCATTACCACATTCAATCGTGCCTCGTACTGCATGAACCAATTGCGCGCCATCGCAGGAGCGCCGGCACTGCGTAAGCGACTGGATACCGTGTACTGCACGGATCAAGGCAACGATCTGGTCAAAAATCAAGAAGGCTTTGCCGAAGTATCCGCCGACCTTGGAAAGCAGCTTACGTATATTCAGCAAGCCAATTTAGGTGGTTCCGGCGGCTTCTCTCGAGGTATGTACGAAACGGCGAAAGCTGGGAACAGCGATTTCGTGTTGCTGCTGGATGATGACGCCATCAGTGAGCCTGAATCGATTCTTCGTTCCATCCAGTTCTCCGACTATACGATCCGTCCGGTTCTTGTCGGCGGCGGCATGCTTCATCTTGATAATCGCACCATGCTTTATACGCAAGGCGAGAGGATTAATCCGCAGCGAATGTGGATGTATCCGTCCAAGAGCATGGGGTACAATCACGACTTCTCTATGGAACCGCTTCGTGACTCTCCGGATCGCCATCAGCGCATCGATGAGGATTTCAATGGCTGGTGGATGTGCTTGATTCCAATCGCGGTAGTCAAGAAAATCGGCCTCTCGATGCCGGTGTTCATCAAGTTCGACGACATCGAATACGGTCTGCGTGCCAAGAAAGCCGGTTTTCCGACGGTCTGTCTGCCGGGCGTTGCCGTGTGGCATCAGGCATGGCATGACAAGGATCCCGCTCGTTCTTGGGAGGAATATTTCACCGAGCGTAATCGTTGGCTTGCCGCATTGCTGACATACCCTGATAAGGCGCCTCGTATGCTGATGGAAACCATGTATGGCGATGCCAGCTTGGGGCTTCGTTTTGTGTATTCGGCCATGGCATTGCACCATATGGCGTTACGGGACATTCTTCGTGGCCCGCAGTACCTCGTGGATTGCTTGCCGACGAAGCTTGGGGAAGTTCGTGAACTGCGCGCGAAATATCCTGATGCTCAGGCTCAGGATAGTTTTGAAGCGTTCCCAGAGCCTGCGGGCGAGGTCGAGCCGCCGAAGAACCATCCTTCGACCATGAAGAGCCGGTATAAGGCCGCGGTCGGTTTGATTGCCAAGAGCTTTGTCAAGAACGTCAATCCGGAGAAGGCTGTCCGTCCGGATGCTGCTATTCCGGCACGGGATGCTGCCTGGACCTGGCTTGCTTTTGATCATGTCAACTCGGCCTTAGTCACTACGGCTGATGGCAATGGCGTGGCATGGTTGAAGCGTGACAATAAGCGTTTCCGCAAGAGCATGCTCGAAGGGTATCGTCTTACTCGGCGTATCACCAAGCATTGGAAGCGTTTGGCCGCCCAATATCAGGCTTATGGCATTGCTTCCATGGAAACGTGGGCGCATATCTTTGGGGATAAATAGCCAAGAGTTATTGACATTCACCCTCATATATCGCCATGAGGGTAGTATGAGCATGAACTGCACATAGCTTTTGTGCGATTACTGTTTGTGGAAGGTTGTTTTGTTATGACTGATGCGGTGGAGTATCCCGATCTGGTGGTCGT
>ERZ773178.578-NODE-578-length-44229-cov-6.733124_pt1 | contig 44229 bp, 46 predicted proteins | sample MGYA00580533_ERZ773178 | MGnify/ENA primary metagenome ERZ773178 (study PRJEB29015, sample SAMEA2737859) | human gut metagenome | biome: human gut; feature: human-associated habitat; material: faeces | place: China | collected 2012 ...
TCACGGCGGTGCCGGACAGGTTCAGACCGATGAGGATGATGATGGGGCCGGTGACGATGGGCGGGAAGTAGCGCATGACCTTCTTGGCACCCACCAGCTTGAACAGCAGGGCCAGCACCAGATACAGCAGACCCGCGACCACCACGCCGCCCAGGGCGTAGGGCAGCTTCTCCTCACCGGTCATGGCGGCGAACTTGCCGCTATCCAGATTGGCTACCGCCTGGAAGCCGCCCAGGAAGGCGAAGGAGGAGCCCAGGAAGGCGGGTACCTTCAGCTTGGTGCAGACGTGGAACAGCAGCGTGCCGATACCGGCGAACAGCAGGGTTGTCTGGATGGACAGGGGCAGGCCGTAGCCCGTCACCAGGATGGGCACCAGCACCGTAGCGCCAAACATGGCGAACAGGTGCTGCAATCCCAGCAGCAGCATCCGGGGTACGCCCAGCTCCCGGGCGTCGTAGATGGCATCGTGTCCTAATTTCTTGTTCATGTGACTTGTCCTCTCTTTCTCGTTCATCCGTATATGTTTACTTACTTACAAACAGCCTAAAAAAATGACCGGTGAAAAATCACCGGTCAAATGGAAACAATATCAGAAACAAAAACAGAGGGAGCGTCGGTCCGCTTTTTCACGATCGTCTTGCAGGTCATGGCGTGTCCCTCCTCTCATTTTTCTTGCCTATTATACGGGGCTCGGCCGCAAAATGCAATACACTTCTGTGCCAATATCCTGTCAAAATTTCAGAAGATGATTTGGCTGTATTGCACAAGGTCATTCGCCCCGCTTATCGCTGCCATCCGCCAATCTTAACCGCCGCCGCAAAACGGGGCACACGCCCGCCGCCACGACGATCTTCACGGCGTCTCCCGGCAGATAGGGCAGCATCCCCGCCCACAGGATGGTGGAAAACGTCATACCCTTGCCCATGTAGGCGTTGAGGATCAGCGCCATGTAGGGCATCCCCACGGCGTACAGCGCGGCCAGTCCCGCCAGCGACGCCAGTGCCATGCGTTTGGGGTCCAGACTCTCCCCTGCCACGGCACCCACCACCCATGCGGCCGGGATCAGCCCCAGCAGGAACCCAAACGTGGGCTGGAACACATAGCCAAAGCCGCCGCCCATGGTGAAGATGGGCAGGCCCACCAGCCCCAGCAGGACGTACACCGCCTGGCTCAAAGCGCCCCACCTCCGGCCCAGAAGCAGCCCCGCCATGGCCGTAAACAGATATTGCAGCGTCACGGAGCTGTACACCATCGGAATACGCAGAAATGCCCCCACCGCCGTCAGCGCGGCGAACAGGGCGGTATAGACCAGCTTGCGGGTACGGGTGTTCATAGGCGTCCCTCCTCCAAAAACTGTCCTGATGATACTAAATTCCTTAACACCTGTCAACTATTTACAAACGCGGAATACAGTGCTACAATGTGTTTTCGACCGAAAGGAGATGATGGCCGTGACTTGGGATGTTCTGCGCTATGACACCGTGGACTCCACCAACAACGTATGCAAGGCCCTTGCCGCGCAGGGGCTGGACAGCACCGCCATCATCGCCCGGGCGCAGACCGCTGGTAAGGGCCGGCTGGGCCGTTCGTTCCAATCACCGGAGGGCGGCCTGTATCTCTCCGTCCTGTGGCAGGACTGCCCGGCCGGGCAGCTGCTCACCGTGACACCGCTGGCCGCGGTGGCTGTGTGCCGCGCTGTTGAGAGCCTCTGCGACACGGACTGCGGCATCAAGTGGTGCAACGATGTGGTGCTGCACGGCAAAAAACTGTGCGGCATTCTGACCGAGTCCTCCCTGCTCCCTGACGGCAGTGCGGCGTGGCTGGTGGTAGGTATCGGTGTCAATGTGGGACAGGGCTCTTTTCCGCCGGACATCGCGGACATGGCCACATCCCTTGCCCTACAAGAGCTTGACGTGTCGCCGGACGCGCTGGCAGACGCCATACTGGCCCAGCTGACAGCCATGCGGACTGTGCTGACCGACCCAGTGGAATGGCTGGCGGAATACCGGCGGCGGTGCGTGAATTTGGGCAGACCCGTGCGCGTCCTGCGAGGCAATACCGTCCGGCAGGCCACGGCGCTGGCCATAGACGAACAGTTCGGCCTGACGGTGCAGTATGAAAACGGCGAAACGGAGACAGTCCGCAGCGGCGAGGTCTCGGTGCGGGGACTGTACGGATATATAGAATGAGGTGATACGATCATGAACGCAAAACTTCTCGCTCAGTTGTTCCTCACCTTTGCCAAGGTGGGCGTTATGACCTTCGGCGGCGGTATGGCCATGCTGCCCATCCTCCAGCGCGAGGTCGTGGAGGACAAGGGCTGGGCCACAGACGAGGAGCTGGTGGACTACTTCGCCATCGGCCAGTGCACCCCCGGCATCATCGCTGTAAACACCGCCACCTTCGTAGGGCAGAAGCAGGCCGGTATTATCGGCGGCATCGTGGCCACGCTGGGCATTGTGTTCCCATCGCTGATCATCATCACCGCACTGGCAGGCGTCATCAACAGCTTCTCCCATCTGGCTTGGGTGCAGCACGCCTTTGCGGGTATCCGCGTATGCGTGTGCGTGCTGATCTTCAACGCGGTGGTCAAGCTGTTCAAGGGCTCTGTGAAGGACTGGGCCGCCGGGCTGATCTTCCTTGCTGTGCTGGCGGCGGCGCTGCTCACCGACCTGTCCCCCGTCATCTTCGTGGCGGCGGCCGCGGCGCTGGGCATCGTCATTCAGAACGTGATAAGGAGGGCGAAATAATGCTGTACCTCCAACTGTTCTGGGAATTCTTCAAGACCGGCCTGTTCGCCGTGGGCGGCGGGCTGGCCACTCTGCCCTTCCTGCAAGATATGGCCGACCGCACCGGCTGGTTCACCCATGCGCAGCTGGCGGATATGCTGGCGGTGTCCGAGTCCACGCCGGGACCCATCGGTGTGAACATGGCCACCTACGTGGGCTTTACCACCGGCGGCATCGGCGGAGCACTGATCGCCACCATCGGGCTGGTAACCCCCTCCGTTATCGTCATTCTCATCGTGGCGGCGTTCCTGAAAGCCTTTCGCGACAGCAAGTGGGTCAGCGCCGCGTTCTACGGCCTGCGCCCCGCCTCCACCGCGCTGGTGGCTGCGGCGGGCATCTCCGTAGTACCTATCGCCTTGCTGCACAGTGGTATGACCGGTCTGGCCGCGCTGAACTGGCCGGCTATCGCCCTGGCGGCCGTACTGCTGGTGTGTACCAACTGGGTACCTATGGTGAAAAAGTGGCACCCCATCGTGTTCATCGGCATTTCCGCCCTGGTGGGTGTTCTGCTGAAATTCTGAGAAAAGGGAGACGCTGCGCGTCTCCCTTTTTGTATATATTTTCTCCCGGCAGGGCAGACTATCACTGCTATACTGTCGGGAGGTTTATATTCTATGTCTGAAATGTTCTGTTTTCAGTGTCAGCAGACGGCGGGCAACAGCGGCTGCGTCCGCACCGGCGTCTGCGGCAAGCAGCCGAAAACCGCCAATTTGCAGGACTATCTGGTGTGCTCCCTCATCCACCTGGCGGAGATATATGCCGCCAAGGAGGACTATCCTCCGGAAGTCACACACCTGCTGGCGGACGGTCTGTTCGCCACGCTGACCAATGTAAATTTTGACGATACAGCCTTACAGGGCTATATCCGCCGCGCCGAAAAACTGACGCCCCAGCGTCTGCCGATACAGGACCCGAGTTGGCTATGGCGCGGCGATACGGACATCGTGTCTCTGCGCGCCACACTGCTGTTCGGCATGAAGGGTATGGCAGCCTATGCCCATCACGCTTTCCGCCTTGGGCAGGAGGATGAGGCGGTCAGCCAGTGGTTCTACAAGGGGCTGTGCGCCCTGCGGCAGGAGCACACCGTTGAGGAGTGGCTGGCCCTCATCACGGAATTTGGTCTGGTAAACTATCAATGCATGGCCCTGCTGGACAAGGCCAACACCGCCGCCTTCGGTGACCCGGCGCCCGCAAAGGTCCACACGGACATCCGTCGGGGGCCGTTCATCGTGGTATCCGGCCACGATCTGGAGGACCTGCACCAGCTGCTGGAGCAGACAACAGGCACCGGTGTCAACGTGTACACCCACAGCGAGATGCTGCCCGCCCACGGGTATCCGGGGCTGCGAAAATACCCGCAGCTGGCCGGAAACTTCGGCACCGCCTGGCAAAACCAGCAAAGCGAGTTCGACAGCCTTCCCGCACCCATTCTGATGACCACCAACTGCATCATGCCGCCCCGTCCCAGCTATGCCGACCGTATCTATACCACATCGGTGGTGGGCTATCCCGGGCTGAAGCACATCCCGGAGGATCGGCAGGGCCGCAAGGATTTCTCCGCCCTCATCGACCAGGCGCTGGCCCTGGGCGGATACAGCACCGACCGGAGCATGAGTGGCATCAACGGCGGACATATCCTGACCACCGGCTTTGCCCACAAGGCGCTGGGCGACAGCGCCCCGGCGGTGATCGACGCCATCAAAAGCGGCGCGGTGAAGCACATCTTTCTGGTAGGCGGCTGCGACGGCGCGCACCCTGGACGCAACTACTACACGGACTTCGTCAAGTCCACGCCTATGGACTCGCTGATCCTGACGCTGGCCTGCGGCAAGTTCCGCTTCAATGACCTGGATCTGGGCGATATCAATGGCATTCCCCGCATACTGGACGCAGGCCAGTGCAACGACGCCTACAGCGCTGTGCAGATCGCGCTGGCCCTGGCCGATGCCTTTGGCTGCGGCGTCAATGACCTGCCGCTGACGCTGGTGCTGTCCTGGTACGAGCAGAAGGCGGTATGTATCCTACTGACCCTGCTGGCTCTGGGCATCAAGCGCATTTACCTGGGGCCCACCCTGCCGGCCTTCCTGTCAGAGACGGTGGTCAAGACACTGGTGGATACCTATCAGCTGCAGCCCATCACCCATCCCCAACAGGATCTGGACGCCATACTGCACCGCGGATAAAGAAACATCCCCCGGCTCCGCCGGGGGATGTTTCTTTATCCAAGCACCTCTGCCAGGCCGACCAATACCGGCATGGTCAGAGCGGAGATCGCCGTCTGGACCGACACCAGGGACGAGGTCAGAGCGGTGTCCTTGCCAAAGCGGGCGGCGAACATACTCAGCAGCGCCGCCGGCGGCGCGCTGGCCGCGATCAGCAGCACCAGCGTCAGGTCATGGGACACGTTCAGCGCCAGGCAGATGCCCAGTGAGGCAAGAGGCAGCACCAGCAGCCGCAGCACCAGCGTCACCCAGGAGCTGATACCCTGCAGCGCCGCCTTGAAATTGGCGTGGCTCAGCTGATAGCCCACCACCAGCATGGGCAGCGGCGTATTCAGGTCCGCCAGATAGTTGATGGGGACCATCAGGGGTTCCGGCACCGTCACCTGCCCGAGATACAGCGCCATAGCCAGCACCACGCTGATAACGCCGGGGTTCAGCAGCAGGGGCTTCAGCCGCAGCTGGCTGCGGTCGCCTGTGATGACATAGACGCCCCATGTCCAGCTGAGTATAGTAAATACGATGACGTAGGCCGAACCATAGAACACGCCGATGCTGCCCAGCAGCGCGGCCATCAGGGGATAGCCCATAAAGCCGCAGTTGGAGAACACTGCGGCGAAGCGCAGGCAGTTCTGCCGTTCACGGTCTCTATCGCGGATCAGCAGCATGGCCGCCGCAATAAACACCACATGGAGTACGGCCGAGACACCCGTCACTACGCCGAAGTTGTGCAGTGCCGTATGCTCCAGCGGCCGTTGAAACGCCACCACCATCATACAGGGGGACACCACGTACATGACCAGGCTGCTCAGGGCCACCGAGGCGCGGTCATCCAGCAGCTTGACCTTTCCCAGTACAAAGCCCACCACCAGCAGCAGGTACAGCGTGAGGATCTGCTGCCCCACGGTGAGGAATGATTGCAGCACGGCTATCCCTCCTAAGCAAAAAATGCGCACCGCCTCAGTGTATCACAAAAAATCCCGGTGTCAAGTCCCCATGAAGAAGAAAAGCGGAAGCCCCCGCTTCCGCTTTTCTTACAGATCGTTCTTATCCCGGCCCACGGACTTTTCCGTGGAAAAGCCGTCCGGATACCGGCGCTCCAGCTTCTCCAGGTTGGCCCGGAGGATGTCCTCCAGATCAAGGTCCAGCGCCGTGGCCGCCTCGGCCAGATACCAGGCCACGTCCCCCAACTCCTTGGCCAGATGCTCCCGGTCCAGCGGATGGCCCTGGGCCAGCCACTTCTTCACGATGTCGATGGCCTCGCCGGACTCGCCGCACAGGCCCATGACGCTGTTGATAAGCACATCCCGGCCCTTCAATTCGGGATTTAGCGAAGCCATGGCCCGCTGCTGGTATTCGTTGATGGTCATAACGCCGTACCCTCCAACAATGTCGGTATCTGCCGCAGATCCGTCACCTGCCAGGTCACATCCGTACCCTCTGCCGCGCCGGGGCGGCGGTAGTAACAGGTCTTCATGCCATACTGCCGGCCGCCGGCCATGTCGGAGGTCAGGGAGTCCCCTATGATCACACAGTCCTTCGGCGCGATGGCCGCTTCACATCCATCGTTCAGTGCCGCAAACGCCCCGTCAAAAAAGGCCCGGGCCGGCTTGGACGCGCCCAGTCTCTCCGACACGAAGAACCAATCGAAATACCGCTTCATGCCCGCCAGCTCCAGCCGGTGGAGCTGCTGGTCGTATGGTCCGTTGCTGGCCACCGCCAGCGGATACTTGCCGTGGAGCGCCTCCAGCAGTTCCATGGCCCCGTCCACGGGGATAGCGCTGTCGTACAGGGCCGCGCGGAAATACTTTTCGAATACCTGTCCGTCAAAATCGATATTCAGTGCTCGGAACACGTTGTTCCAGCGGATCTCTTCCAGCTCACGGAACGTCAGCGTGCCCTGCTCGATCTGCCGCCAGAGCTTTCCGTTCTCCCGGTGGAACACGGCCTCCATGTACGGCTCGTAGGGCTTCAGTCCAAAGTGCGCGAAGCCCTCCCGCATGGTCTGCCGGATGTAGGCGTCAAAATCCAGCAGGGTGTTGTCGATGTCGATAAAAATCATCTGCATGGGGTACCTCTCAGATAAAGAACTTACGGTGCAGGCTGCGCCGCAGGGGCTTGCACATGGCGATGACCAGCAGCATGGCCCCCAGCACCACCCCCGCCGCCAGCGGATAGAAGGACCAGAGGAACGTCTCGTGCAGGCCGAAGGTCAGGTTCAGCAGAAACTCCACCAACACCGCCATGCCGCCGGACAGGATCAGCGCCCCACCGCAGATGTACAGCGCCGCGCCGGGCAGATACCGCAGCAGCGTCACCATGGCGCACACCAGCAGCCCTGCCGCGCCTGTGACCGGCAGCGCAAAGGTCAAAAACCAGTGGCCTCCGGTGGCGTAGTTCACATACAGCAGGAACACGCCGATGACCGCGAAGTCAATGGGCACGAAGATCACCGGGTTGGGCCGCTTAAACCATAGAGGCAGCACCGCCAAGATATACAGCAGCAGCAATCCGCCCACGGCAAAGCCGGACCAGACGATGGTCCCGTTGATGCGCCAGTCGCACAGCACGGTGATGACCGCCGGCAGCAGCATACACACAGAGATGACGAACAGCACGCCGATGCGGCTGACCTCCTCGTGGCGGGGGTGGTCAGCCGGCGGGTAGGGCGGCTCACCCTGTCCGCAGGGCAGATCGGGATGAAATACCCGGGTGCCGCACAGGGGACAAACGCGCTCGCTGTCCGCCAGCTCCACGCCACATTTGATGCAATACATAAGAAAGGCTCCTTTCTCCCGTTGTGTCAGCGCATATTGCTCTCGACCTTAACGGGCAGTCCCAGCCGATGCAGCACGCGGTAGAAGTGATACTCCAGCTCCGGCTCCCGAATGCTGCGAATACAGTTGATGTAGGCTGTATCTCCCCAGGTGACCACGCCGCAGTTGTGGGGTGCCTTGGCCTGCACACCGATGATGAAGTCCATCCGGCGCACATAGGGCACCATCACGTCCGGCAGCTCCACGCGGCCCAGGTTGGACAGGCACAAGCAGGACTTACACTCGCCCACCGTGTCAAACACGGCCTTCATGGCGATATTCTTGATGAACAGCGGCATGACCCGCAGCACGGGCGAACGTTCGCTGGCCACATTGGCGGCAAACTTGGCCCGCATGGTCCAGCGGTTGTTCTCCAGTCCCATCTTGTGGTGGACCAGCGCACACAGCTCCTGAAAGCTGCACGCTCCCAACCGCGGATCGATCTCCGGGGTAATATAGGACGCAAAGTTCCGCAGCGTTTTGCTGGGAAACAGCTTTCGCAGATTTACCGGCAGCAGCACCTTCACCGGCTTACGGTGGCGGGGGTTGGGCACCTTCTCCGTCTGCAGCTCCAGAATAGCCTGCATCATGGCGGCACACAGCAGCTCCGTCACGGACACGCCGTGGTCTTTGGCGCAGGAACGCAGCTTATCCGCCAGCACCATCAGTGTCACCAGGTCCTTATAGCCATCTGTCTCCGGCGTGCCGGTCAGGTGCCAGGCCGTGGCCTCGGCGCGGCTGGCGGTCACATCCCCAGCATACCGGGCAAAGCTGTCCTCCAGCTCCTCCGGCGACGGCTCCTCTAACCGTCCCAGTACGCCCTTTTCCGCAGGGACGGAGATACCGTACTTCTCACTGAGATACTCCGCCAGCAGCGATTTGACGAACACCAGCGCACCGGTGCCGTCGGTCAACGCATGGAAAAACTCCACCGCAAAGCGATCCTTATACACCAGCACCCGGAAGGCGCACTGCCGCACCTGGCGGAACGGCGCATGGGCCAGCGGGCAACTCTTTTCGTCCTGTATGGGCGGCGTGTGGGGTATCTCCTCCAGATAGTACCAGAACACACCCCGCCGCAGCCGTACGGCAATGGACGGGAAACGCCGCACCGTCACATCCAGCGCCGCTGCCAGCACCGCGCGGTCTATCGGCTCCGTCAGTGTGGCGGAGATGCGGAAAAAATTGTTCCAGTTGCGCCGCTTGGCAGCGGGATATATCTTGGCCGCGTTGTCCAGACGCATCCACCGCAGGCTCCGGGCCGGGGACAGGTTCTGCGTCATAAAGCGGTTGATCTCATAGATATCCTGCTCCATGTTCTCCTGCAGGCAATAGAGTACATAGGCGTGCCAGCGCCCCGGCGCGATGATCAGCCTGCTTTTGCTCCCGGCCTTTTTCAATCGTTCATGCAATCCCCGGGCGTCATCCAGCAATATCTCATCGCCGCCGGCGAAGATCAGCGTCGGCGGAAAGCCCGTCAGGTCGCCCAGCAGGGGCGAACACAGCGGGTCCGTGGGGTCCTGCGTATAGCACCTGGCGTAGAATTGCAGCAGCTCCTCCGTCAGGGACGGATCGTTGTCCCGGTTGAATTCGTAGGACTTCCCGGAACCGGTCAGGTCCACCCAGGGCGAGATGGCGATGAGCCCGCAGGGCAGCTCCCGGCCCAGCTGCTTCAGCTTCAGGCACAGGGCGCAGATCAGCCCGCCGCCGGCACTCTCACCGCACAGCAGGATCTGCTGCGGCGCGTAGCCCTTTTTCAGCAAATAGTCGTAGGCAGTCAGTGCATCCTCCAGCGCGGCGGGATAGGGGTTCTCCGGTGCCAGGCGGTACGCCCCGCAGAACACGCGCACACCGCACTCGCTGGCCAGCGTAGCCGCAAAGCCCTTGGCATAGTCCAGACTGCCGCAGGTATAGCCGCCGCCGTGGAGATACAGCACCACGCCGCTGCGGCGCTCGTCCTTAGGCATGACCCACGCGCCCTTGAACTGTTCGAAGTCGTGGTCGCGGAAGATCACCTCCCGCTTGTGCAGGGCGCTCATCAGCTCGCCCAGCTTATCCTGTCCCTTGCGGGTGGTCTCCAGTGAGCAGCCCGCCACAAAGGGCTTAAAAAAATTCAATTGTGAACGCACCAGCTTTGCCGATAATTCCATTGTGGTCGTTCCTTTCCTCGTTGCTGATAGATGATTATACCATATTGTGCAAGTCTTGTAAACCAAGCCAAACCGGACGAACGAGCCGCTTTTGTACCGCGTCTCAAACACAAGTCTTTTCTTTACAGCCGCAGTACAGCCATGGTATACTGAGGCAAAAGGATCCGGACAGGGGTGATGACACATGTCCTCAGGGAAAAGATCGGCGTGGAAACGGCGGGTACGGGAATTCCGCAATTACCTGCTGTGTCTGGTATTGGGCGGTATATTTCTCTTCATGGGTCTGACCCAGCCGATATATACGGAAGAAAACACCATGGAAATTTACGCCGACTCCGAAGAGGCACTGATGTCCAGCCAAGGCCGCAGATTATATCCTATTCCGTTGTTGATATGCACGGACGGAGCGGAATACACCTTTGGCTTTTCGTGCTACAAGAAGCTTCCTTCCGATTTCAACAGCACTCCTCATTCGATTCGTATCCGCGTTTATACCGGCTATAATTGGCGGCCTTGGGATGCGACTCCTGAAATCGCAGAGCTGGAAGCTGATGGTACGCTGTGTTTTTCACTGCGTGATTCTAACAGAGAGCGGAAAACCAGCCGGGTAATTCTCGTTTCGATCGGCGCAGCATTTACCGGCATCTTTGCACTTAGCGCATACGACATTTTCCTGTCACCGACTGTGCAGAGGAAACGTCAAGCGAAGGAACGAGCGAAACGGAAAGCGCAAAAACGGGATAGAAGCAACCGTGAGTCAGCTCCCAAAAGTTAGACAACTCCGGCCTGCTTCGACTCAGCAAAAAAGGCGGCTGACGCCGCCTTTTTTGTGTTTTACAGATCCAGCTTCAGATCGCCGTCCTTGATCCATCCCCACTTCCGTAGGGGGATGGCGATGAGCCACGTCAGCACGGCGGGCAGCACAAAGGAGATCAGCACCAGGCCCAGCCAGTCCATGCCGGTGACGGCGGCCTTTGCGCCGCTGGCCACATCGTTGACCCAGCCGGTGTAGACGCCGATCTGCCCCACCAGGCCGCAGGTACCCATGCCGGAGGACACCGGCGCGCCATTCATCTCCAAGCGGAACAGGCAGGTGGCGACAGGGCCGGTGATGGCGGCAGCCAGCGTAGGCGGTATCCATATCCGGGGATTGCGGACGATATTGCCCATCTGCAGCATACTGGTGCCCAGGCCCTGGGCGGCCAGGCCACCCCAGCGGTTTTCACGAAAGCTCATAACGGCGAAGCCCACCATCTGGGCGCAGCAGCCCGCCACGGCAGCGCCGCCGGCCAGGCCTGTCAGCCCCAGAGCCGCACAGATGGCGGCGGAGGAGATGGGCAGCGTCAGCGCCACGCCGATGACCACTGAGACGATGATGCCCATGAAGAAGGGCTGCAGCTCCGTTGCCCACATGATGGCCTGTCCCACGGCGGAGGCCGCCGTGCCCACCGGCGCGGCGATCAGCGCGGCGAAGCCCACGCCCACCAGCACTGTGACGATGGGCGTCACCAGAATGTCGATCTTCGTCTCCTTGCTGACGGCCTTGCCGATCTCCGCGGCAACGATGGTCACGAACAGCACCGCCAGAGGGCCGCCCGCGCCGCCCATGTAGTTGGTGGCAAAGCCCACGGGGATCAGGGAGAACAGCACCAGCGGCGGCGCGTTCAGCGCCCGGGCGATAGCCACCGCCATACCGGGGCCTACCATAGCCGAGCACAGCCCGCCGATGGTGTAATGCACCGCGCCGTCACCCGTGCCGATGGTGACGATGGTGGCGTTCAGGAACCCGATGTGGAACTGCTGGCCGATGGTGTTGAGGATGGTGCCCACCAGCAGTGTGCAGAACAGTCCCTGTGCCATGGCCCCCATGGCGTCGATAAAATAGCGCTTGGCGGAGAAAACGATGTCCTTTCGTTTCAGAAAGGCGCGGAGCTTTTCCATAGCGGTATACCTCGCTTGTCGATTTTCTCCATTATAGGCTCTTTTGCCCCCTGTTGTCAACCGCCGGAGGTCTTTTCCATGCAGCGGCATAGCCATCGGAACACCGCCGCGCCGTCCGCGCCGGTGCGCAGACGCTCCGGATGCCACTGCACCGCCAGTATGGGCAGCGCGGTGTGGCATATACCCTCGATAACGCCGTCCCCCGCCCATTGCCGCACCGACAGCCCCGCGCCCAGCCGGTGGACCGCCTGATGGTGATTGCTGTTGACCAGCGGCTCCGTGCCCACCAGCTCCGCCAGCTCACCCACGGCGCGGGTGGCGTGGAGAATGTCGCCCTCCGGCGACTGGTGGCCGGGTATGTAGGCGTACAGCGTACCGCCGAAAAACACGTTCAGCGCCTGTAAGCCCCGGCATATACCCAGAATCGGCTTCTCCGCCGCGGTGAATGCCGCGATGACCCGCTCCTCCTCCGGCGGCAGACGGTCGGCAATATCCCCGCCGCCGGGCAGCAGCAGCGCGGCGCAGCGCGCCGCCTCTTCCCTGTCGGCGCTGACGACAGCCTCCAGCCCCACCGCCGAAAGCGCCGCTTTGTAGTTTACATAATCATGTCCTCCGTCCCAGATCAGCACACGTCTGTCCATACTACCGCCCCCTCTCCCCTATTACATGCCGCCGGCGGCAGAATTATGCTTTCAGGTGTTGCGCATCGGAAAAATTTGTGGTATGATACGCTGGTATGCGGCGGTATCGAAGTGGTCATAACGGGGCTGACTCGAAATTTTTGGAAGCTCCGGCCGTTTCGTCCGCTGAAAATGTCCGCCGCACAGGGCTTTGCGCGGGTTCGGATTTCACAATTTCATATCGTTCTTGCGTGTTTTTCTTGCATTCTTCCGGAGCAAAGATTACACTTGAGATATACGGAGAGTTGTCCGAGCGGTCGAAGGTGCGACACTCGAAATGTCGTGTTCCCAAAAGGAACCTAGGGTTCGAATCCCTAACTCTCCGCCAAAAACCCAGTCATATCAAGGCTTTTGCCCATATGACTGGGCTTTTCTTTTCTCTCAAGGTCACATCGGCGTACATGATTTTCGGCAAGAGCTCAGGTGTGCCAGCCGGTCTGCCTTGTGTCCGGCAGAGTCAGGATATTGTCCATTACATTTGCCGAGGTGATCTTGGACTTGTAATCCAAATGGCTGTAAATATTCGCCGTCGTGCCGATGTCGCTGTGGCCCAACCACTCCTGAATTTGCTTCAGAGGCACATCGTTCGCCAAAAGCAGTGAGGCGCAGCTGTGTCTGAGGTCGTGAAAGCGAATGTGCCGCAGGCCGTTCTGCTCCAGCAGCTTGCTGAAATTGGCGGTAACGCTTCTGGGGTTGAAGATATTGCCCATGGCATCCACAAAAACATAGCCGTCATACTTTTTGCTGTAGCAATTTCCGCATACGCGCCGATTCTCCTTTTGCTGCTCCCTCAGCGCCAGCAGCTTTTCCCGGATATTGCTGACCAGCGGCAGGGAGCGCAGGCTGGATTTCGTCTTGGCGCGGTCGGCGCAGACGATTTCACATTTGCCGTCTATCTTTGCGTTGGTTACAATGTGCTTAATGGTGATGGTGTCCCGCTCAAAGTCGATGGCGTCCCATTTCAGCCCCAGCGCCTCGCTGCGGCGCAGGCCGTAAAAGGCGGTCATCTGAATCAGCAGGGAGTACGGATGATCCTTGGACGCTTCCAGCAGCCTCTCCAGCTCCTCCTGCCGGTAATAGTCCGCAATGTACCGCTGCTTCTTGGGGCGCTCCACCTTGTCGGCGGGGTTGAAGGGAATCAGGTCCATTTTGACGGCGTATTTCAGCGCCTTGTGGATATTGGCGTGATAGTGGATCACCGTACCGGGCGACACGGTTTTCAGCTCATGCAGATAAAAGCTCTGAATGTGCTTGGCTTGGATTCCGTCCAGCGTCAGTCCGGTGTTTCGGAAATACGGTGCGATCTTCCCCTTTACCATCTGCGTGTAAGAGGAAAAGGTGGTCTTTTCCACCGAGCTGCGGATAATCTCCAGCCACAGCAGCGCCTCCGTGCCGGGATATCATGCATAAGCACTGCCGCAGCCAACAGCAGGCGTACGGTAATTTCTTTCATAGGGGTTCTGTCTCCTTTCCTTCGACGCAAAAACGCAGAGCAAACCTGGAATGGGATCAAGTTCGGCTCTGCGTCTGTGCGTCTGGCATGATTGCTCTGTATTCTATTTTTCCACTGTGGGCTGCCACCAGGAAGGTCTGTTTACACTTGGGGCAGAACAGCGGGAAGTTTTCCGGTACGGTATCCTCCCGGATCTAGGTGTGGGTTTTGCCCCAGCAGGCCGGGCACAGCACCCAGTGGATCTTTTCACACTCCATGGGACAGCCTCACTCCCCGTGATGCGCCACACTGGCGATCTCCTGCAGCTGGAAGCGGTATTCCTGGCGGACCTCCGGGTATTTTTCCCGGTCTACCCGGCTAAGGAACATCTCCAGCGGGCGGACCCACAGGCCGCCATCCCCGTACAGCTTGCGGTAGATGACACAGGGCACGCCGCTTTCCGAATCGTGCGCCAGGCCCTCCACCAGGTAATAATCGCCCTTAAAGTGGCGATAAACTCTGCCGATCTGCAATTCCTGCATGGTGTTGTCCTCCTTAATTTGTCAAGCATATTTTTGCGGATATTTGGAATACCGGGCGGGGGTTGTATTGACTTTTTCGATGTAAAGCGCTAAAATAGCAAGGAGCAGCAAGCCGGCCGCGAGGCACGGCTTGTTCTATGGAAACGGAGAAAATGAAATGAAACATCAAAAAAGCACACGGAGCTTTGCCAGCCGGTGGGGCTTCATTCTGGCCTCGGTCGGTTCGGCGGTGGGGATGGCCAATGTATGGGGCTTCCCCAATAAACTGGGCAGCAACGGCGGCGGGGCATTCCTGCTGATCTACCTGCTGTTTGTCTTTATCTTCAGCTATGTCGGCCTTCCGGCGGAATTCGCCATGGGGCGGCGGGCGGCCACCGGCACCCTGGGGGCCTACCGCAATGCCTGGGCCACCCGCGGAGAAGCGGCCGGGAAGGTGGGCGGTGTGCTGGGCTGGCTGCCGCTGGCGGGCTCCCTGTGCATCGCTATCGGGTATGCTGTCATTGTTACCTATGTACTGAAAGCGCTGGTGGATTCCCTGACCGGCACCCTGATGACCGCCGATGCCGCCGCCTGGTTCGCTTCCTTTTCGGCGCAGCCCTATTCGGTGGTGCCTTATCACATCATCGTAGTGGTGGGTACCCTGCTTACGCTGTTCCTGGGTGCGCACAGCATAGAGAAGACCAACAAGATCATGATGCCGCTGTTTTTCCTCATCTTCCTGGTGCTGGCGGTGCGGGTATTTTTCCTGCCAGGCGCCGCGGAGGGATATCAATTTATGTTTACCCCGCGGTGGGAAGCCCTGGCTGACCCCATGATCTGGATCTGGGCCATGGGGCAGGCGTTTTTCTCGCTTTCGGTCACCGGTAGCGGCATGATCGTCTACGGGGCTTATCTCTCTCCGCAGGAGGATGTGGTGGGAGTGGCGCAGCATACCGCCCTGTTTGATACCATCGCTGCGGTGGTGGCCGCGCTGGTTATTATCCCGGCCTGCTTTTCCTACGGGCTGGATGTAGGCGCGGGACCCAGCCTGCTGTTTGTCACGCTGCCCACCATTTTGCAGGATATTCCCCTAGGTCAGCTGTTTGCCGTTATCCTGTATATCGCCATGATCTTTGCCGGGGTCAGCTCGCTGCAAAACATGTTCGAGGCCGTGGCGGAATCGCTCCAGAACCGGTTCCCCCGGCTGAGCCGCACCGCTACCCTCATCATCCTGGCCGTACTGTGCCTTGGCTTCGGCATCGGTATGGAGACCATCTCCCAATGGGGGCCGTGGATGGACCTTGTTTCCATCTATATCATCCCCATCGGCGCTACGCTGGGCGCTGTTTCCTGGTTCTATGTAATGAAAAAGGACGAGCTGCTTTCGGCCATCAATACCGGCAGCGGGAAAACCCGCGGCCGCCTGTGGTATGGCATCGGCCGGTACCTTTATGTTCCGCTGGCTGTTATCCTGTGCTGCGTTGCCCTGTTTATGAAGGTCGCGTTCTGATCCCATAAAATACTGCCTCCCGCCGGAGAGCCCGGCCGGGGGCATTCCTTTTGCGAAAAAAGGGAGGTACCCACACCGGTATCTCCCTTTATGTATTACGGCTTACAGCACTACCCGCAGTACAAAGCGGTCATCCACCACCGAGAACTGGCAATTGCCGTGCAGCTTTTCCGCCACATAACGGATGCTTTGGCTGCCAAAGCCGTGGCCTTCCTCCTTGGCCACCGGCAGGCCGTCCCGCAGCTCAGGAGCTTCGGCAAAGGTATTCTTGATGGAAATGAGCAGCTTGTTTTCCTTCATGCGCAGGTCCAGCTCGATATAGCGTTTTTCCGGCGGCAGCTTTTTGACCGCGTGGATAGCATTTTCCAGCGCGTTGGAGAGAATGGCGGTCAGATCCACCTCGGAATAGGGCAGTTCCTCCGGTATCTGCACCGAGTATTTGAACTCGATGCCGCAGGCTTTGATCTTTTCCTCGTAGGAGGAGAGGATCAGATTGACTACCTCATTTTTGCTGTAACACTGGGTGGCGGTATTATCGGTGGCGGTGATGACCTCGCGGATGAATTCCTGCGCCTTTTCGGTCTCGCCATTTTCGATGTAGCCGGAAATATTGGTGAGGAAGTGGCGCATATCATGCCGCAGGATGGAAATTTCATATTGGGAGCGTTTGATTGCCTCGATCTCTTTTTCGGACTGAGTACGCTTCATTTCCATCAGCTGGTTGCGCAGCTCCGCTTCCCGTTTTTCCTCATACTGCTTAAAGTACATGAACAGGAACAGGATGTAGGCGATGCACAGCACAAAGCCCAAAAATTCCGTTACGACCTCCCGGCCGGAATACAGCAGCGTGGTATATACGCCGGTGATATAATCAAACACATAGTAGACTAGGGGCATTAGGCCCAAGATGAGGAGGGACCGAGTGGGCTTTTGCAACAGCTGCGCGGTAGCATCGGAGACAAACCGTATAAGGATAATGAAGGTGATGACTGTGACGGTGATGCGTACCGCGTAGTAGATCCACATCTGGGGCATGGCAGCATAAGCCACCAGGCCCACCCACTTGCTGATCTGGCAGCAAAGATAGGCAGTAAGCACCGAAAGGACGGAAAGCGCCGGTTTGTACTTATAGTAGCGGGAAAGGAACAGCACCAGCGGCAGGTGGATAATAAGAGGATAGATTTTTTCGGTACCCTCGGTGCCCAGGCCCAGGTAAGCAGCGATATAGATGATTCCCACCGCGCCGGAAAAAATGAGCAGAGTAAAGACATTGTGGCGGTTCATGCGAACGCCCAGGAAGGCTGCAGATATGTAAACGCCAAACAGAAGCGTAGTAGCATTATGCAGCACAGCCAATATGCTTTCCAGCATGGAGGTCCCTTCTTTCTTTATTCCTCTTGGAACATATGCGCGAAATAAGCCTCCTGAAAGGCTTTGCCGTAGCCCCTCGCGATGGGAATGCTGCGGCCGGATTTGGTAAAGATCTCGTTATTATTAAAGTGATCGACATTGGGCAGGTACACCAGGTAGCTGCGGTGGCACTTGAAGAACCCGCTGCTGACGGTCAGGCGCTCCTCAAAAGAACGCAGCGGTTCGGAGGTTTCCACCACCTTATCTCCGCGCAGATAGAATACCACCCGTTTATTCTGGGCTTCAGCGTATTCGATGTCGTGGAAATAGAGCTTTTGGAAACCGAAGGAGGTCTTTAGTACCATATTTTTCGGTTCCGCCTCAAAGAGATGGCTGCAATCCTCCAGGGCCCGCCGCAGCCGCTCGTAGGTGATGGGCTTGAGCAGGTAATCCTGCGCCCTTACCTCGTAGGATTCCAGGGCGAATTCCGGCGAGGAGGTCAAAAAGATGATTTTTACCGCGGTATCCTGCGCCCGCAGCTCCCGCGCGGTATCCATCCCGTTCAGCAGCGGCATCACAATATCCAGCAGGATGATATCCATGCGGACGGCCGCGTTTTTGGAGATGAGCTCGTCCCCGTTATCAAAGGGATACAGCTCGGTGGGGATCCCGCTGTGATCCGACCAGATGCGGATCATCTGCACCAAGCGCTGCAGGAATTCTCTATCGTCATCACATACGCCAATGCGCAGCATGCCCCTCACCTCCTCTTGTCGTTAGTCTTATTCTATTTTATCCATGTCGATTTTGCAACTATATTGCGCTGCATTTCACACCGATTTTTTCGCATTTCGCACTTGGGCCATTCCCGCTTACATTCCCATGCTACAATGAAGGCAATTAAATAGTGTACTCTTGTCGCAATTATTCGTTTTACCCAATCAACATGGAGGAACTACCCTTGAAAAAAAGAATACTGAGTTCTTTGCTGGCGCTCTTTCTGGTGCTGGCCTTTGGTGCGTGTGGAGAAGATATCTCCACGCCCGAACCCAACGCCGAGGCCGGCACCTGGGCCATCTACTGGTATCTGTGCGGCAGCGACCTGGAATCGAATGGCGGCTTTGCCACCAGCGACCTGATGGAAATGATGGAGGTGGCCCTGCCTGAGAATGTCCGGGTCGTCATCCAAACCGGCGGCGCCAAGACCTGGCAGAACAATGTTGTTGATGCCGATATCCTGCAGCGCTATGTGTATGATAGCGAGGGGCTTACCCTGGTGGATGAGCTGCCCCCCGCCAGCATGGGCGATGCCGCCACGCTGACGGACTTCCTGCGCTACTGCAAGCAAAATTACCCGGCTGAAAAAACCGCTGTTCTCTTTTGGAATCACGGGGGCGGCTCGGTAAGCGGAGCGGCCTTTGATGAACGCTACGGCTATGACTCCCTGACCCTGGATGAAATGCAGACTGCCTTTGGCCGGGTGTGGGAAGCCGATGAAAACAATCCGCCCCTGGAGCTGGTAGGCTTTGATACCTGCCTGATGGCCACGGTGGATGTGGCGGGCACCTTTGCCGGTACCGCACGCTATCTGGTGGCCTCCGAGGAAGTGGAGCCCGCCAACGGATGGGACTATACCGGCTGGCTGGGCGCCCTGGCCGCCGATCCCGCCATGGACGGCGCCGCACTGGGTGAGGTCATCTGTGATGCCTACTACGCCGGCTGCCAGGCGGTGGGCACCCACAGCAACGCCACCCTTTCCCTGACCGACCTGACCCGCACCGGCCCGCTGCTGGAGGCCTATGAGGCCTTTGGCGCTGAAGCGCTGGCCGCTGCCTGCGAGGATCCCGGGTTCTTCTCCCGGTTTGCCCGCATTGCCGCGCAGAGCGAAAACTACGGCGGCAACACCCGTGAGCAGGGCTACACCAACATGGTGGATCTGGGCCACATGGCCCGGCAGAGCACCGGCCTGCTGCAAACCGCCGGAGATGTGCTGAATGCCCTGGAGGACTGTGTGCTGTATCGGGTCAGCGGGCCCTACCGCGCCGAATCCACCGGCCTTTCCTGCTACTATTCCTACAATGGCGACCTGAACGATCTGTATGGCTACACCAATGTCGGCGCCGGCCAGGCGTTCAAATATTTCTACTCCTACGAACTGACCGGCCAGCTGGATGACAACGGGATGGAGTATATCTCCGACCTGAACTATGAGGAGCTGCCGCAGATACAGAGCCTGGCCACCATGGGCTGGGACGGTATACCGCTGCAGGTGGATGAGGACGGTGTTTCCCATCTCACCCTGGGGCCGGAAGCCGACAGCATCCTGGCCGGTATTGGCTTTTCGCTGTACTATTTTGATGAAGAAAACGATATCATGCTGCTTCTTGGTACCGATAACGATATGAACGCTGACTGGGAAAACGGTGTCTTCTCCGATAACTTCCGCGGCGTATGGGGCGGCATTGATGGGTATATGGTCTACATGGAGCTATGCTTTGAGGGTGAGGATTATAACCTCTACTCCGTACCGGTGCTGCTGAACGGCGAGCCCTACAATCTGCAGGTCGCCTACGACTTTACCACTGAGGAATGGAGTATCCTGGGGGCCCGCCAGGGCATTGGCGAAGCCGGTATGTCCGATAAGGAGCTGCGGCTGCTGCAGCCCGGCGATACCCTCACCACCATCTGGTATCTCTCCTCCTATTCCGGGGAGGATGGCCTGGAGGCCTATGCCGTGGAGGAGCTGACCGTGACCGCAGACACCGCCTTTGCCGAAATGGAGCTGCCGAACGGCCGCTACGGCATGGTATTTGAGATGCGCGACGCCATGGATAATTACGCCTACTCCGATAGCGTATTCTTCCTGTGCGAGGGCGGAGAAATCTCTACCCTAATCTACGAATGAACCATTATTACCGTTATAGACCGCACTCCGCGGTTTATATAAAAGAAAAATTTTTTGGAGGAACCAAACCATGAACAAGAAACTGCTTGCAATCCTGTTGGCTGCTGTAATGCTGCTGGCGCTGGCCGCCTGCGGCGATGAGCCCGCCCCCACCCCCGATCCCGATCCCAACCCCGTGGAGACCCCCGAAGGCGGCGATGAGCCCCAGAGCGTCCTGACCATGTACACCTTTATGGATACCGCTCCCGAGCTCGTCGACACTTCCTGGTCCTCTATCGCTACCGTCGCCTTGTCGCTGTTCATCCTGGGCCTTTATCGGCGGCTGCGTTGATGGCAAAATGATGACCGAGGATGAGGTCGCTGCTGCCTTGAGCCAGCTGGACGACTACTATATGTTCTACTTCAATGATGAGTCCACCGTCACCCTGTATGAGGGCGCCGATACCGCTACCACCGGCACCTATTCCGCCGCTAACGAAACCACCGTTAAGATCGAGGTCGGCGGCGTGACCTATGCCGCTGTCTTTGCCGAGGGTGAGAACGGCCCCATCATGGTCGCCCTGCTCAATTCCACCGGCACCAACGCCCTGATCTTCGAGATGGTCGTTGAGGGCTGATCCCCAAAAACTGCATAAAAATTCGGGCAGGAGGCCAACGCTTCCTGTCCGTCTTTTTTCTGTGCCGCCCATGCCGCCCCGATCCCGGGCGCCCCATCCGCTTTTCAGGGTCGCCCTGCGCTTCGCTCCGGGCAACCCTTTCCCGCTGCGGGGCGCCCTGCCGTCAGCGTCCCTCCCGTTCGGCCTGCCTGCGGGAAAATTCACACCCGCAGTAGGGCTGGCGGTACAGACCATATTCCCGCGAAAGCGCGATGGACCGCTGATAGCCGCCCTTTTTCTTAAAATCAGAGGGCAGGTATTCCACCCCATACCGCTTGCCCAACTCCTGCCCAATGGCATTGAGCAGCGGAGCGTTTTTATGGGGGCTTACCGTAAGCGTGGTAGCAAAAAGGGGAAATCCTTTCTCTTGGGCATAGGCCGCCGTGCGTTCCAGCCGCAGCCGGAAGCACCGTTCACACCGGCTGCCGCCCTCAGGGGCGTCCTCCAGGCCGGCCGCAGCCCGCAAAAAGGCCTCGGAGGAGATGGAATCCTCCACCACCGTCACATCCCGGCAAAAGGGCGCCTCGGCGCAGAAGCGCCGCAGCTCCGCCAGCCGCTTTTGGTATTCCGCTGGGTCGGTGATATTGGGATTGCAGAAAAACAGCGTAATGGAGAAATATTGGGTCAGGTACTCCAGTACATAAGAGGAGCAAGGCGCGCAGCAGGCATGCAGCAGCAGCGGCGGGCGGGACACCACGCACAGCCGCTCTATTGCTTTTTCAGTCTCCCGCTGGAAGTTCGGTTTTTCCATTTTACCGCGCCTCTTTTCCGCTTTACTATCCCTATTATGCCACACCCGGCCCCAAAAGAAAAGCCCCCGCTAATGGCGGGGCTTTTGCTCAGCTGCCGTGCGTGCGCACCAGCAGCCGGTCCAGGTTATTGTGCTTGCGATAGGCTTCGCAGTACAGGCGGGTGCACTTCTGGTACAGGGCAAATTTCTTCCGGGCGGATTCCTCATCGCCGTATACCTTCCAGGTGCCCACGCACTTGGCACAGCGGGCGCCATGCCGGATAAATCCGCTGACATCCTCCGCCGGATAACCCAGGAACAATCCGATCTCATGCGGAAAATCCTTTCCCCTGTTCAGGCGGCGCACCAGCTCCACCACACAGCGCTCGGGGTCTTCGGTGGGGTAGCGCTTTTCCCTCAGAATGGCGCGTGCCCCCTGCTCCCGCAGGTCCCGCCGCAGTTTTTCCGGGCGATACATGTAGATGAGCTCTCGGTCACCCAGGCTTTTTACCGGTACCAGCCGGATACCACAGGGCACCAGCCGTTGGTTCAGTCGGCGGATACTCTGCCACAGCGTGCGGGTATCCTCCGCTGGGCAGCTGAATAGGTTTCCTGTTTTTAGCCCCGCCATGGTGGGGCTGCACTGCTCCACCACCAGTTCTTCCGACATCCCGACGCCCCCTTTCCGCTTGTGCTGTTAGTATATCATTTTGGCTCCGCTTTATTTACGCTGGAACAGCCCGCCCAGGCCGTGCTTTTCCTCACAGGGCGCGGTGGTCACGCTTTTCAACTCATAGCCAGTCTCGGCGATCACCGCCCGCAGGCGTTCCTCCTCCAGCGGTTCCTCACACTGGATGACCGTTTCGCCCTTGGTGTGGCTGGAGCTCACCTTCTTTACAGCAAAGTGGCTGCGGATGGCATCATTGATATGCGCCTCACACATGCCGCAGGCCATACCATCCACCTTCAGCGTCATCTGTACCATCTCACTCATCCTTTCTTCTCCGCCGCGTTTTTCAGCAGTGTTTTTATTTTGTATTTGATGTAACTGAGTCCCGCGGCCACCGCCAGCAGCAGCGCCGCAGTCCAGTACAGTTCCTGTATGTTCATAGGGTCCTCCTTAGGAGGCCGCCTCTTCTACCTCCTGGCGGTCACACAGCCCCGCCAGGCTTTCTTCCGGCACCTGCGCCAGCAGCTGACAGATCATCGTCTGCGGCTCTGTCAGCTCCGGGAAACCCTGCCGCAGCAGTGCCGCCGCGCTGTGGTAGTACCGCTGGTACCGCTTGGCCGTTCTGCTGCCGTATTCGGTCAGCGAGACCGCCCCGCGGGTGCCTTTCTTCACTAACCCCAACGCCGTCATGGTATCCACCATATTATGGACGCTGGGCGGAGAAAGCCCTAGTGCCGCCGCCAGATCGACGCAGCGGGTGTGTCCGTTTGCGGCAGTCAGCCGCAGCAGCACCAGCAGGTAGCGGATATGGGCGGCCGTCAGTGCGTTTTGGTTAGCCATTGCTTACCTCCTGTTAAGGCAAAGGGGAAACGCAGATGCTTCCATCTGCGTCTCCCCGCCTGTTGCTTTGTTACTTCTGGTGGCAGGAGCCCGACATGGCGCAGTGGGCACAGTTGCAGCCACAGCTGGATTTTCCTTTTTTCTTGTCCTTTACCAGCTTCCGGATGATGAGTACAACAACGAGAAGCAATACGGCCGAGATCAGAATCGTACCGATATTTTCCGTGATCCATGCTAGCATAAGTCCGACTCCTTTCTGTTATGTCTATGGTCTAAAGTGATTTTGCGAATTACATCTCTACCTTGGTGGTCAGCTTGGTGGCCTCCTTATAGGGGCGTACCAGCATGTAGATGATAGCAGCGAGTACGATGACCGCAGCGATCACACCAATGATATTGGCATTGCCGGTGAACAGGCCGCCGAACTGGTTGATCATCAGGGCTACCGCATAGGCAAAGCCGCACTGATAACCGATAGCGAACCAGGTCCATTTGGGGCTGTTCATCTCACGCTTGATAGCACCGATGGCTGCGAAGCAGGGAGCGCACAGCAGGTTGAATACCAGGAAGCTGTAACCGGTGATGCCGTTGAACGCAGCCGCGATGGCATCATATACCGTACCGGCGCCGCCGCTGTACAGTACGCCCAGCGTACCAACGATGTTTTCCTTCGCAACCAGACCGGTGATAGAAGCAACGGTCGCCTGCCAGTTACCCCAGCCCAAAGGTGCAAAGATCCAGCAGATGGCATTACCGATCTTGGCCAGGATGGAAGCGCTGATTTGATCCTCCTCCAGCATGCCGAACTGCCCGTCCAGCCAGCCGAAGCGGGAGGTAAACCACACAAAGATGGTGGAAAGCAGAATGATGGTACCGGCCTTCTTGATGAAGGACCAGCCGCGCTCCCACATGGAACGCAGGACATTGCCCAGAGTGGGCCAGTGGTATGCAGGCAGCTCCATAACGAAGGGAGCGGGATCGCCGGCAAACATCTTGGTCTTCTTCAGCATGATACCGGAAATGATGATGGCAGCCATGCCGATGAAGTAAGCGGAGGTGGAAACCCAGGCGCTGCCGCCAAACAGAGCACCGGCGATCATGCCGATGAAGGGAACCTTGGCGCCGCAGGGGATAAAGGTGGTGGTCATGATGGTCATGCGACGGTCACGCTCATTCTCGATGGTACGGGAAGCCATGATGCCGGGGATACCGCAGCCGGTACCGATGAGCATGGGGATGAAGGACTTACCGGAAAGGCCGAACTTACGGAAGATACGGTCCAGTACGAAGGCGATACGGGCCATATAGCCGCAGGCCTCCAGGAAAGCCAGCATCAGGAACAGCACCAGCATCTGGGGAACAAAGCCCAAAACAGCGCCGACACCCGCCACAATACCGTCAAGAATCAGACCGGAGAGCCAGTCGGCAGTGCCGGCAGCTTCCAGAGCATTGCCTACCAGTACAGGAATACCGGGTACCCATACGCCGTAATCAGCGGGGTCGGGCTCCTCCCCGATCCTCTCGATGGTCGCCTTGGCCTTTTCATAGTCTGCCATGGTCGCCGTCTCGGTGGAGACAGCAAGGGTTTCCTCATCTTCTACCTCATAGGTAAAGGTGCCATCTGCGGCCAGAGAGCCATTTTCTTCGATGTAGGCATCATAGCCGTCTACGATCAGCGAAGCATCGCCGTATTCCTCGGCCAGCTTCCCGTATCCGCCGTCGATGCCCAGCAGGTGCCAGCCATCGCCGAACAGGCCGTCGTTGGCCCAGTCGGTCGCGGGGGCGCCCACGCCCACCATGGCCACCCAGTAAACGATGAACATGACGACCGCGAAGATGGGCAGACCCAACCAGCGGTTGGTCACGATGCGGTCGATCTTATCGGAGGTGGAAAGACCGCCGTGATTCTTTTTCTTGTAGCAGGCCTTAATGACCTCGCCGATGTAGATATATCTCTCGTTGGTGATGATGGATTCGGCATCGTCATCCATTTCGGTCTCTACGGCCTTGATGTCGTTTTCGATGTGCTCCAATACTCCCTTATCGATATTCAGGGAGGAAAGCACCTTATCATCACGCTCAAAGATCTTGATGGCGTACCAGCGCTGCTGCTCTTCTGGCATATTGTGCACGGCGGCTTCCTCAATGTGGGCCAGGGCGTGCTCTACGCTGCCGGAGAAGGTGTGCTGCGGAACGGTCTTGCTGTTCTTGGCGGCATCAATGGCAGCCTCGGCGGCAGCCATCACGCCGGTACCCTTCAGGGCAGAGATCTCTACAACCTTGCAGCCCAGCTGGCGGGAAAGCTCTTCTACATTGATCTTATCGCCGTTTTTCTTTACCAAATCCATCATGTTGATGGCGACGACGACCGGGATGCCCAGCTCGGTCAGCTGGGTGGTTAGGTACAGGTTACGCTCCAGGTTGGTACCATCAATGATGTTCAGGATGGCATCGGGGCGCTCTCCCAGCAAATAGTTACGGGCTACCACTTCCTCCAGGGTATAGGGGGAAAGGGAATAAATGCCGGGCAGGTCGGTGATGGTAACGCCTTCGTGCTTCTTCAGCTTACCTTCCTTTTTCTCTACGGTAACACCCGGCCAGTTGCCTACAAACTGGTTGGAGCCGGTAAGAGCATTGAACAGGGTAGTTTTACCGCTGTTGGGGTTACCGGCCAGGGCAATTCTTACATCCATGCGTTATGGCCTCTCTTTCTGATGATCTTGATTAGCGCTCGCTAACCATGTGTCGTTAAAAATGCGGGATTCAGTCTCCCGCGGGGTCCGACTTATTCTACCTCTATCTGTTCGGCATCCGCCTTGCGCAGAGAAAGCTCGTACCCGCGCACCGTTACCTCGATGGGATCGCCCAGCGGCGCTACCTTGCGGATATAAACCTCAACGCCTTTGGTCAGGCCCATATCCATGATGCGTCGCTTGATGGCGCCTTCGCCGTGGATCTTTACCACACGGACGGTCTCGCCGATCTTGGCCTCTTTCAGATTTTTCATCGTCTGGTTCCTCCTTCTTGTCACATTTTGCTTTTGTAGTGTAAAAAGGCATCTCTGCCGTTATACCATAATTTTTACCGCCATTTCCTTGCTGATGGCCACGCGGGCTTCCTTTACATTCACTATCACATTGCCGCCCAGGGTATTTACCACAGTCACTTCACCGCCTACCACAAAGCCCAGATTCTCCAAATGGCGTTTTACCTCCGGGCTGCCGCCAATGCGCTTGATGATATTTTCTTCCCCTACCTGCGCCAGGCTTAAAGGCATCATTTGTTTGTCCTCCGTTCCTCAGCCGGTGTCTTTCTTTTGGCTGATGTCACTTTGCAGTTAGCGCTTGCTAACCATGCATTATAATACAAAAACCGCCCTCTCTTGTCAATGGATTTTTCTCAAAAAAAATTCTCCTCCCGCATTTTCGGCAGTCCTGCCATCAGGTTAGCCTTGACTAACAAAAAACTTGTGCAGTTTGCCAAGGCTAACTCGTCATTTCCCCCGCCGCATTACTGTTTTGCTCCTTTTTTATGGAGAATTTCCCCCACAGCCTTGCACTTTGCCCCAAAAATGTGTAAACTATACTCGTAAGGTCTTATTTGCGGCCCATCCATCTCTTATTATGTAAGGAGTATTCTATGCTGGAATTGCAACACATCAGCTACGAAACCGAAGAAAACCGTGAAATACTGCACGATATCAGCCTGACGATCCAGGACCGTTTTGTGGCCATCACCGGCCCCAATGGCGGCGGTAAATCCACCCTAGCCAAAATCATTGCCGGTATCTATACCCCCACCTCCGGCCGCATCCTGCTGGATGGCGAGGACATCACCGCCCTTTCCATCACCGAACGCGCCCGCCGGGGCATCAGCTATGCCTTTCAGCAGCCGGTGCGCTTTAAGGGCCTACGGGTCGGCGACCTGATGAACCTGGCCGCCGGAAAGGACGCCAATATTGCCGAAGTCTGCGCCTACCTCAGCGAAGTCGGCCTGTGTGCCCGCGATTATATCGACCGTGAGTTGGATGCCAGCCTCTCCGGCGGTGAATTAAAGCGCATCGAGATCGCCATGGTACTGGCCCGCGGCACCGCCCTTTCGGTCTTTGATGAGCCGGAAGCCGGTATCGATCTCTGGAGCTTTCAGAATCTCATCCGTGTCTTTGAAAAGATGTACGAGCAGACCCGCGGCAGCATCCTCATTATCAGTCACCAGGAGCGTATCCTTAATATCGCCGATACCATCGTTCTGCTGAAAGATGGCCGCCTGGCGGAATGCGGTCCCCGGGAGGAAGTCCTCCCCCGCCTGCTGCGCAATATCGATACCGCCCCGCCGGTGTGCAGTATGCTTTCCGATCCCATCAAGGAGGTGCGCTAAATGATTGACGAGATCCAAAAAAGACTGTTAAAAGAAGTCGCTGACCTCGATAGCCTGCCCATCGGGGCCTACAATATCCGCGCCAACGGCGCCCCCGCCGGGCGCAATACCACCGCCCATATCAATATTGTCACCAAGACCGATAAGCCCGGTATCGATATTATCATCGCCCCCGGCACCAGGAATGAAAGCGTCCACATCCCCGTGGTGGTCAGCCAAACCGGCCTTAAGGATTTGGTCTATAATGACTTCTATATTGGCGAAAACGCCGATGTGGTCATCATCGCGGGCTGCGGCATCCACTGCGCCGGGGCCGAGGAAACCTCCCACGACGGCATCCATACCTTCCATGTGGGGAAAGGCGCCCACCTGCGCTATGTGGAAAAGCACTACGGCGAAGGCGAAGGCCGCGGCAAGCGGGTAATGAACCCCACCACCATTGTCTACCTGGAGGAAGGGGCTTCCATGGATATGGAAACCACCCAGATCGCCGGAGTGGATGACACCCTGCGCAAAACCGGTGGCACCCTGGCAGCCGGCTCCACCCTTACGGTGCACGAGAAGATCATGACCACCGGCGACCAGCACGCCATCACCGATTTTGCCATCGACCTGAATGGCGAAAACTGCAGCACCGATGTGGTAAGCCGCAGCGTGGCGCGGGACCACAGCAAGCAGGAGTTCCGCAGCAGCATCAATGGCAACAATGCCTGCGCCGGTCACAGCGAATGTGACGCCATCATCATGGATAAGGCCTGCGTCATCGCCACCCCGGCCCTTACCGCCAACCATGTTGATGCCGCCCTGATCCACGAAGCCGCCATCGGCAAGATCGCGGGTGAGCAGATCATCAAACTGATGACCCTCGGCCTGACCGAAGAGGAAGCCGAGCGGGAGATCGTCAACGGATTCCTAAAATAAACGAAGGAGGCTCATCCCATGAATATTACCGAACGCTTCTTAAAATATGTGGGCTACGGCACCAACAGCGATGAAAAGAGCGAGACCTGTCCCTCCACCCCCAATCAGCTGGTGCTGGGGGCCGCCATTGCTGAAGAACTGAAAGCCCTGGGACTTACCGATGTAGAGCAGGATGCCGATGGCTATGTTTACGGCTATCTCCCCGGCGAGGGCGAAGCCCTTGGCCTTATTGCCCACATGGATACCAGTCCCGCCGTCAGCGGCGATCACATTAAGCCCCGCATTGTCACCTACCCCGGCGGCGTACTGGAGCTGGGCGCTTCCACCCTTTCCCCCACCGATTATCCCTTCCTGGAGGAATACATCGGCCAGGAGCTTATTGTCACCGATGGCACCACCCTGCTGGGCGCCGATGATAAAGCCGGTGTGGCGGAGATCGTTACCCTGTGCGAGTACCTGCTGGCTCACCCCGAGGTAAAGCATCGTCCCATTGCCGTCTGCTTCACCCCCGATGAGGAGATCGGCCGCGGCACCGACCGCTTCCGCATGGATCGCTTCCCTGCCAAGGAAGCCTATACCGTGGATGGCGGCGAGCTGGGCGAGATCGAGTATGAAAACTTCAATGCCGCGGCGGCGACGGTCAAGGTGCGGGGGCTCAATATTCACCCCGGTAGTGCCAAAAACAAAATGAAGAACGCGGCCCTGCTGCTGGCGGAATTTATCGGCCTGCTGCCCGCCGCCGAAACTCCCGCCCACACCGAGGGCTATGAGGGCTTCTTCCACCTCTGCGAAATGTCGGGCGATGAATCCTCCGCCGAAGCGGCCTACATCATCCGCGATCACAACCGGGAAAAGTTCGAGACCCGCAAGGTGCTCATGCAGCAAACTGCCGATTTTATGAATCAGAAATACGGTGCCGGCACCTTTACCCTGCATATGACCGATAGCTACTACAATATGAAGGAGAAGCTCACCGACCATATGTACCTAATCCATAACGCCGAAGCCGCCATGCAAAAGGCCGGCGTCACTCCCAAGATCGTCGCCATCCGCGGTGGCACCGATGGCGCCCGTCTCTCCTACGAGGGGCTCCCCTGCCCCAACCTCTCCACCGGCGGTCTCAATTTCCACTCCATCCACGAATTTATCCCCGTCCGTTCGCTGGAAAAGATGGTCGAAGTTCTCCGGAACCTTGTCACCCTGTAAAAGCACAAAAATATTCCCCCTGCCGCTCCTTTCCGGGAACAGCAGGGGGAATTTTTATGTCAGCTTATTTTTCATAACGCTCAACCATGCGCCGGAAAGATTCTGCGGTGTAAAAGCCACCGGATCGACCGCCACAAAGGGGGCAGGCTCCACTCCAAGAAAATAGTGAGCACAGGCGTATGCCAGCAGCCGTCCTATTTCATAGCTGTTCGGCACCACCACGCCAATGACATTACTGTGCTCATCCAGCTGGTCTATCACTTCCTTACTTACGCCCTGCGTCACCACCTTAATATCGGTACGCCCCAGCAGCGACAGTACTCCCAACACCGCCTCCGCCATGCGGCTTTGGCTGATGTACAGCGCCTCTATCTGCGGCAGCTCCCGCAGCAGGTCGTTTATCATCGTGTACGCCTGCGTTTCCTCGGTATACTGCACCACCTTATCCAGTGTGATCAGTGGGAACTCCTCCTCCAATATGCTGATGGCACTGCGATCACGGTGCCGCGCCGGCTGGGAATCTCCGCCGTAGCACAGGTAGGCGGCATGGGTCAGCCCATGCGCTGTCATGTATTTGCCCAGCAGCCAGCTGGCCTGCTTACCGCTTTCCACCATGTTGCTGGCAATACAGCAGTCGTACTGGTTCGCGGTAAAACCTGTCGGCACACAGGAGGAAAACAGCACCTTTGTGCGGCGGGGCAGGTGCTTCCGGAAAGGCGAAACACTGCATTCATCCAGGTTAGGGATGCAGATAACCGCATCCGGCTTGGCCGCAGCAAAGCTCTGCAATTGCAGCTCCTGGATCTCATAGCTGCCGTGGGCGTCGGTCTTTTGCACCAGATGGATCCCCAGCGTATTCAGGCCGTCCCGCAGCCCCTCCAGCTTGGAATGGCTCACCGGCGTGGTCTCCATATAGGTGGAAACGCACACCTTGTAGTCACCCGCCCGCACCTTTTGGATATCCGCCTCGGAAAGCTCCAGCGAAAGCTGACTGGCGCCGGGGCGGTCAAACTGGTCAAAAACCAGTGCCTTGGTGCTGTCCCCGGTGATGAACTCCGGCGAGATGCTGAAAAACCGCTGCCCGCCGTCCCCTTTTATTATTTTGATGATATCCTGCACCACTTCGATGATCCTCATATCGATACGGGTGCGGTTAAAAAACAGGTACTTGGTAAGGAAGATATCCCCGATGGCCAAAAGGGAGATATCCTGCGGCATGGTGACGCCCTGATGCTGCAGGTAATCCACCACATGCATCGTCGCCATCATTTCAGTGGTAATAATGCCGGTAATGCCGCGGCTTTGCAGTGTTCCCAATACCTGGTCCAGGTTTTCCAGCGCCAGCGTACGGAACAGGTAAGTCTCGATCTCCACCAGGTTTTCATTAGGAAATACCATATGGTTCTGCTTGTAAAACAGCTTGCATGTCTCCAGCACCAGCCGATTGGTGTAGGGGTTCTCCTTGGGTGTGATAACCAGAATGTTGCGGTGCCCCAGCGAGACCATATGCCGCAGCGCCGCTACCATCGCCGCACGGTAATCAAAGTTGATGTGGTAGCAGCGCGGGTACACCTTCGGGTCGTGGTTCAGGAAGATGATGGGTGCCTCCACTGTCTCGTGATAGCGGGTCTGCACCAGCCGCACCGTGTAGTCCAGTATGATGTAGTCCAACCCATAGCGCTTCTGATAAGTTTTCAGCTCCTGCAGGGTCATCTCGGTCTTTACCAAAATCGATACCACCTCGATATCACCGGGACCCACCACATGGTGAGAAAGCTCCTCGCGGTTGTGGATATCCCCACAACAGTGCAGGGCATCGATCAGGTCCTCGGCAAAGCTGCACCGATAGTTGCGCAGTAAAAAGCCCACCGTGATCTTCCCACGCTCCTGCTTTGGCGCACCCAGCTCCTCCATGGCCCGCTCCACACGGCCGCGCAGTTCGTCACTGACGAACCTTGTCCGGTTGATGACATGCGACACCGTCGCCACCGATGTACCCGCCCGCTTCGCGATCTCCTGAATGGTCGCCATATTTTTCACACCCTCTCGTTTTGTCAAAAATTCGTTATCGCTTTTGTGCAGTTTACCGTTTTAGCCTCCTCTAATCTTTTTTTGGTGTCAAAATTTGCGTAAAACAGCACTTTCATGTGCTTTCCGCTTCATTGTCTTGCCTTTGATAACCTCTTCCTCTTGTTCAAAATCGTCAAATTGTTGTTTATTTTTTGGCATATTTGTGAAATCCAGCACCATTTTTACCTTAATCAGAAACAGTGAAGTCCAATTTGCGTAAATAATACACTTTTTCGGCCCAAAAAGCAATGTTTTTCCGTTCTATTTCAGTCAAAATTCTCTTTTTCTCATTTGACACTCCCGAATGTTGACGGTAACATGAAACTGTAATGTGTGGCGCGCGCACAAAACAGTGTTCAAATAATAGAAAGATTCAAGAATATTTGAGGAGTGTAGTTTTATGAAGTTAGAAAAGGAAGGCTTGGTCGTAACCCCATTGACCGAGCAGAAAACCGGTCTGTGGGATATGGCATTCATCTGGTTCTGTGCCAATGTCGCCGTCCCCCGTCTGATGATCGGCGGCTCGCTGGCGGAGCTGGGCTTCGGCAAAATGATACTCATTCTCATCGCCGGCAACATTCTGGTATTCCTGCCTCTGCTGGCGCTGGGCGTCATCGGCTTCAATGTTCGTATCCCCACCATGGCTGCCACCCGCATGACCTTCGGCGTTAAGGGCTCCTATCTGCCTTCCGTCGCCAACGGCATTCAGCTGCTGGGCTGGGGCGCCAATGTCACCGTCATCTGCGGCGCTTCCATCAACAGCATCATCAAGGCAATGACCGGCTTTGAGAACCTTGCCCTGTGGATCATCGTCACCGGCATCGTTCAGCTCGTCATCACTGCCTACGGTGTGCGTTCCATTACCTGGCTGCAGCGTGTTTCCGTTCCGCTGCTGGCTATTCTCACAGTTGTTTCCGCCATTCTCATCATCAAGAACTACGGCTGGAGCAGCATCACCAATTATCAGCCTGTCGCCGCCATCGGTCTGCTTGCCGGTCTTGATATCGTCGCCAGCAACGCCTTCGCGTGGGGTCCCATGGTCTGCGACTACACCCGCTACGCCAAAAGCAAGTCCTCCTCCAGCTGGGGCACCCTCATCGGTTCTCTCGCCGGTGCTGCGGGCTTCATGTTCGTGGGCGGCATCTCCTATATGACCACCGGCAATGCCAACCCTGTTGATATGCTGCTTTCTCTGGGGCTTGGTATTCCCGCGCTGCTCATCATCGTGCTGTCCTCCGTTACCACCAATGTTATGAACCTCTACTCCGCCTCCATTTCCTTCGTCAATGTCTGGCCCAAGGCGAAGCCCTGGCAGATCATCGGCATCGGCGGCATCGTTATGACCGGTATCGCGCTGATCCCCAACCTCATCGGTCATTTCATCAGCTTCCTCACCATCGTCGGCTCCATCTTCGTTCCGCTTATCGCTATCATGCTGGTAGATTACTTCCTCATCAAGAAACAGAAAGTGGTTCCCGAGGAAATGCTGGCAGAGGATAGCACCTCCAAGTACTGGTTCAAGGGCGGCTTTAACTGGAAAGCCATCATCATCTGGCTCATCGGTGCCGTTATGTACAACATGCTCTATTACTTCTGGCCGGTTCTTGGTTCCTGCATTCCCACCTTCCTCGTCATCGGTATCCTGTATTATTTGGTCGCCGATAAGAAATGATCCATGGAGAAAGGCGGTAACTAAACTATGAGCACTATTCTCATCAAAAATGCCAGAATGCGCGGTCATCAGGAGCTCACCGATCTCTACATCAAGGACGGTGTCTTTGCCGAGATCGGGGGCGGGCTTTCTTACCCTGCCGATGAGATCATTGATGTCGCCGGCAAGCTGGTCTCCGCCCCGTTCTGCGATGCCCATCTGCATCTGGATGCAGTCCTCAGCGTCGGCAAGCCCCGCTACAATATGAGTGGCACCCTCATCGAGGGCATCAACATCTGGGGCGAGCGCATGCAGGGTCTTACCAAGGAGACCATCAAGAAAAACGCCCGCGATGTCATCAAGTGGGAAGTCGCCAATGGTTCCATGTTCCTGCGCACCCATGCAGATGCCACCGAGCCGACTGGTACTGTGGTGGAAGCGCTGCTGGAGGTTCGTGAGGAAATGAAGGACCTCGTCGATCTTCAGATCGTCGCGTTTCCTCAGGAATGTATCTTCACCGAAAAGGGTCACACCGACCTGATGGAAAACGCCATGAAGCTGGGCTGCGATGCCGTTGGCGGCCTACCCTACATGGAGTACAGCCCTGAGGACGGCCTGCGCGATGTCAAGTTTGTCTTTGACCTCGCGGAAAAATACGGTGCGCTCATCGATATCCACTGCGATGAAAATACCGATGACCAGTCCCGCTTTGTGGAGGCAATGGCACGGGAAACAATTGTCCGTGGAATGCAGGGCCGTGTTACGGCAAGCCATACCACCGCCATGCACAATTACAATAATGACTTCGCGTTCAAGCTCATAGGCTTCCTCAAAAAAGCCCAAATGAACATGGTCACCAATCCCTTCGCCAACTCCTGCCTGCAAAACCGCACCGACGGCTACCCCCGTCACCGCGGGCACACCCGCGTGGATGAGCTCCTGGCCAATGGCATCAATGTCTGCATCGGCAGCGATGACATCATGGATCCGTGGTATCCCATGGGCAAGGGCTCACCGCTTGCCGGTGCCGCCCTGCTGATGAACTACGCCCAACTCAGCGGCTATCCGCAGGTCGCCCAGCTCATTGATATGATCACCTGCAACAGCGCCCGCACTATGTGCCTTACGGGCTATGGTCTCGCCGTTGGCAATCCCGCCAATATGATCGTACTGGACGCCGAAAGCGAGTTTGACGCTATCCGCCTGCAAAGTGAATGTCTCTATGTCATTCGCCATGGCTGCGTCGTCTGCCGCACGGTACCCGCCCGCCGCACACTGGAATTCGAGGGCAAGCAGGAAAATATCGACTTCCGCCTCACCGCGGAAAACCTCTAAGCAAAGGAAGGCAAATCTTATGGCAATGAACAATAAAAATGACAACCGCAGCAAAAAAATCGTCTTTTGCTCCAGCTGCCTACTGAATACCAATAATAAGGTGCTTCCGCTGGCACGCTACGGTGGCTTCAGCAAGGAATTTATTGATATCCTCGCGAAGTACGATCTGGGCGTACAGCAGATGGATTGCCCCGAAACCCTATACCTTGGCATCCAGCGCTGGCAGCACACCAAGAATCTTTATGACAATGTTGGCTTCCGCCGTCACTGCCGTCAGCTGGCGGAAAAGGAAGTAGACTATATGTACTCCTACATGCAGATGGATTATGATACCGTAGCAGTGCTGTGCTGTGATGGTTCCCCCACCTGCGGTTGCGGGCTGACCAGTTGGGATGAAAACTGGGGTGGCCCCCCTGAGGCTCCTCTGGATTACGGCAATGCTGTTATCGAAGGTGTCGGCGTTTTTGTCGATGAAATGCAAAAGGCGATCCGCGATCGTGGCCTACCCATGCCTCCGTTCTATGGTCTGGGGCTCGATGATGCCTCTCAGCCCTTCGATCAGATCATCGCAAACTTTGATGCCTTTCTTGCAAAGTGCATGAAGGAACTCGAAAAGTAACAGGTTTTCCCTCTCTCTTTTGGGGCCAGCCGGAATTGTCTCCCCGGCTGGCCCTTTCTCTTTGTCCTTTGCCCTATTTCTTCATTTCCTGGGCTCCCCTCTCCACCGGCGGTCTCAATTTCCACTCCATCCACGAATTTATCCCCGTCCGTTCGCTGGAAAAGATGGTCGAAGTTCTCCGGAACCTTGTCACCCTGTAAAAGCACAAAAATATTCCCCCTGCCGCTCCTTTCCGGGAACAGCAGGGGACATTTTTCTGCCAACCGGTACGGTTTTCCCTCCTTTTTCCTCCCTTTTACCTTTTGTGTGGATATAAGCCTATCCGCCAATCCATCCGTCGATTTGACGGAAAATGGGCGTAGAAAAAGGACAGTCGATTTCTCGGCTGCCCTTTCGATATGAAGATAGCTCATTCAGTTTGCGGCAGGGTCTTGTTCTGATACTTCTTCACCAGAAGTTTGGTTATTGGGGAGCGGGCCATACCCGTCTGGGTTTCCGTCGAGGTCTGTGCTATGATAGTTTTCATACAACCAGTATTTCCCGCCAATCCCAACGACGATGTTTTCGCCATATTGATAAACTTCTGCGCCAACAATAGGGTGATTTGCCTGGAAGTTTTCTTTGGGTATGCCGTCCAAATAATTACCTGCGTCATTTGTGCCTTGGAAGTTGGTAACATCACTTTCAATGACACCTAAATAAACAAAATCGCCTTTCAATTCGTTGAACGATGTTTGCGAAGTGGACTGCTTATACAAGGTGTCATTAACATAAATCATCGGTGCTGCGTCTGCTATACCCGGAGTAGTAACACTATCGTTGTTGTGGGGAAAATGGGAAATTGCCGCGACGCATACTAAAGCCAAACAAGCTGCAACCGCTCCCCATTTAGCCCAGATGGACTTCTTTGCTTTTTGGTATACCCTTGCCTCGCTGACATATTTCTCATTGATATCGCCAAGGACCTCATACAGTTTTTCGTTAGTCATAGTTCAAAGCCCCTTTCTAAAAGGTAGTTGTGCAGTTTAAGGCGGAGGCGGTTAAGGGTCATTGATACTGCCCCATCATTCATGCCGTGCCGGACAGCAATTTCTGAAATGCCATCGGTGTACCAGTATCGGCTGATAAAAATACTTCTATTCTCTGGAGAAAGACTATCCAGAAATGTATCAATGGCTTTCGTGAGTTCCTTTTGGTCAAATGCCTGCCCAACATCATCCTTGCCAGATACCAGGTCTGAAAGTTCCTCCAAAACCACAGGCAACTCTCCGCCGCCTCGTTTGTCGGCATTGTTATGCTTGTATCGGTTAAACGATAAGTTTCGGACTATTTTCCCAAGGAATGTAGATAGAATGCTCGGTCTATGCGGTGGCATGGAGTTCCACGCGTTCAAGTATGTGTCGTTCACACATTCCTCGGCATCTTCATTATTACCCAATATGTTTTTGGCAATCGAGGTGCAGTAGCTTCCATACTTGTCTGCTGTTGCGGGGATTGCCTGCTCATTCCTATCCCAGTATAACTGGACTATATTTGCGTCATCCATCAGCGTTCACCCCACTTTCGAATTTACCCTTTCACCTATATACACAACTTTTGAACTCAAATCTCACACATTTTTTCAAATATCTTTCTATCCCATAATACCACAATGTTCTACAATTTTGGCATGAAAAGATGCCGAGGTTGCCTTCGGCTCTTTTCGGTATCCAGTATCGGTGAAGTGCGTGATTTAGTGAAATCACTGGAGTTCTACCCTATCCACACAAAGGTTAAACGGGAGCCTTTTTCCCTTTCGTTGACTTTCTCATTTAGTAATAGTATACTATAAGTTAAGTCTGCTATTTGTGCAAAAATACTTTTACGGAGGTCGTCATGTCCGTCAATTCCATGCCAAAAGAAAACAAAATGGGGACAATGCCGGTCAAAAAGCTCATTTTTAATATGGCCCTGCCGCTCATCATCTCCATGCTCATCCAGGCCCTTTATAATATCGTCGATAGCATCTTCGTCTCCCGCATCAGTGAGGATGCTCTCACCGCCGTTTCGCTGGCCTTCCCCGTTCAGAACCTCATGATCGCCTTTGCCACCGGCACCGGCGTGGGTATGAATGCCCTGCTTTCCCGCCGCCTGGGCGAGAAAAACCGCGAGGCCGCCGAGGAAGTCGCCAATGTCGGCCTGCTGCTTTCCATCTGCACCGCCGTGGTATTCGCGCTGTTCGGGGTTTTCGGCTCTCAGCTCTACTTCTCCATGCAGAAGGGTGTTTCCCCCATCATCGCGGAATACGGCGCCCAGTATCTTTCCATCGTCTGCATCGGCTCCATCGGCATCTTTGTGGAGATCACCGCCGAGCGGATGCTGCAGGGCACCGGCCAAACCCTCATCACCATGTTCATTCAGGGCATCGGCGCCATCATCAATATCATCCTCGATCCCATCATGATCTTCGGCCTCCTCGGCTGCCCTGCCATGGGCGTCCGGGGCGCTGCCTATGCTACCATCATCGGTCAATTGGTCGCCGCAGTGCTTGGCATTGTCCTCAATCAAAAGCACAATACCGATGTCCGTGTCAATCTCAAAAAGATCCGTTTCAATTTTCCCCTCATCGGCGAGATCTATTCCATCGGCTTCCCCTCCATTTTGATGACCGCCATCGGCTCGGTCACCACCTACCTCATGAATCAGATCCTGCTGGCGTTCAGCACCACCGCGTCGGCGGTCTACGGCGTCTACTTCAAGCTCAACAGCTTTTTCTTTATGCCGCTCTTCGGCCTCAATAATGCCGTTGTTCCCATCGTCGCCTACAATTACGGTGCCCGCAACCGCGGCCGCATCCATCAGGCCATCCGCACCTCCACCATCACCGCTGTCACCATCATGCTGCTGGGCTGGGCCGCATTCTTCTTCCTGCCGGTACCGCTGCTCCGCCTGTTCGATGCCTCCGAAGCCATGATCGCCATTGGCATCCCGGCCTTCCGCATCACCTCCTTCACCTTCCCGCTGGCAGCGGTCAGCATTGTCTGCAGCAGCGTGTTCCAGGCCCTGGGCAAAAGCATGTACAGCATGCTGGTCTCACTGGGGCGTCAGCTCATCGTGCTCATCCCGGTGGCATACCTGTTCTCCCTTACCGGCGTGCTGCAGGATGTCTGGCTGGCCTTCCCCATCGCGGAGGTCGTCTGCCTGGTTTCTTCGCTGTTCTTCCTCAAAAAAGTTCTTCATCGTTTGGATGATTTCCCCCAATAAAATTCCGGTTTGTTGGGCACATTGCCCTCTGTTTTGTGCTTTTTCTCCCTATTGTCGCAAATTTTCATTGTTTTCCTGTGTTCATTTGTCAGTTTTTCAGTCTTGACATCTATACGCTAAAGCGCTAAAATTGCACCATCGAAACAATGATTCACCCCAGCGGTGAAGGAAAGGAGCCCCGGCATGATGATGTTCTCTGCTTCCCATCGGAATCATAATTTTGCTTCTGCTGCATGCACAGAGGCTTCTTCTGCCTGCGCCGCTTCTGCCAGCTCTGCCAATATCGTCATTATTATGGGCGCCATGGTTATGGCGTCCATTTTTGTTGCCGTCATTATTAGCCTGCTGGGCATTATTCGACTGCCCCTGCTGATTATGATGCCGTTCATATTGGCCGTTCTTGGAATGAATTTGCGATAACTGTTCCTGATACAGTAAGCGGTTCTGCCAAACGGCGGGGCCGTTTTTTGTATATATGTTCTAAATTAGCAAAAGCAAAGGAGTAAAACAAAATGAAAAAGTTTCTGTGTATGATGATGGCCGTTCTCATGGTTCTGGCCATGGCCGCCTGCGGCGGCGAACCCGCCAACAACGGCGGCAATGATACCCCCGACGCCACCACTGTCAAGATCGGCGGCATCGGCCCCCTCACCGGCGCCTATGCCAACTACGGTCTGTCCGAAAAGAACGGCGCTGAACTGGCCGTCAAGGAGATCAACGAGGCTGGCGGCATTGCCGGCAAGCAGATCGAACTCAGCTATCAGGATTCCCAGGGCGAGTCCGAAAGCGCTGTCAATGCCTATGGCAAGCTGATGGACTGGGGCATGGAGGTTTCCCTCGGCTGCGTTCTCTCCGGTGAGAATGCCTCCGTTGTTGCCGCTGCCCGTGATGATGATGTCCTGCTGATCCCCCCCTCCGGCTCCGCCGATAAGTGCATCGATGGCAACGATAAGGCTTTCCGCGTCTGCTTCTACGATTCCTATCAGGGCGCTGCCGCTGCCCAGTACATCAAGGATAACAACATGGTCGATACCGTTGGCATCCTCTATCAAAGCGATAACGATTATTCCGTCGGTCTGTATAATGCTTTCGTAGCGAAGTGCGGCGAGCTGGGCATCACCATCGCCGAGACCCAGACCTTCACCTCCTCCACCAATACCGATTTCTCCACTCAGGTCAGCGCGCTGGTTTCCTCCGGTGTCAAGCTGGTATTTATCCCCCTTTACGCGGAGGAAGCCTCCACTTTCCTCACCCAGGCCCATGGCAAGTTCGCCGATGATGTTTACTTCTTCGGTGCCGATGGTCTCGATGGCATCCTCGGCAAGGTCGAGCAGGATACTTCCCTCGCCAACAATGTTCTGATGCTCACCCCCTTCGCCGCCGATAACCCCGCCGAGAATGTTCAGAGCTTCGTCAAGAAGTATCAGGAAGCCTACGGCGCTACCCCCGATCAGTTCGCCGCCGATGCCTATGATGCCATCTATGTCATCAAGGCTGCCGTCGAAAAGGCCGGCTCCACCAGCGGCGCGGCACTCGCTTCCGCTCTTACCTCCCTCACCGTCGAGGGTGTTACCGGCATCATGACCTGGACCGCCGATGGCAACACCAATAAGCCCGCCAGCGCTATCCTCTACTACGATGGTGTCGGCACCCTGTTCGATTCTCAGGATTAATTCATTAAGCTATCTTCATTCTTCATTTTTCTTTCTTATCTCTATCTCCTCAAAGCGGCTCCCTCCGGGCAGGTCTCCTGTCCGGAGGAGCAAGCCTACTTATTAAAGGATTGAACTTACCATGACTCACTTTATCCAAACCTTAATCAGCGGACTCAGTCTGGGCAGTATTTACGCCCTCATCGCGCTGGGCTACACCATGGTGTACGGCATCGCCAAGATGCTGAACTTTGCCCACGGCGATATCATCATGATCGGCGCTTACGCCGGCATCATCGCCGTTGCGCAGATGGGCCTGCCGCCCCTCATCGCCGTGCTGCTCAGCATCCTTATCTGTGCGCTGCTCGGCGTCCTCATCGAATTTTTGGCCTATAAGCCGCTGCGCCAGGCGCCGCCCCTCAGCGTGCTCATCACTGCCATCGGTGTCAGCTACTTTTTGCAGAACCTCGCCCTGATCCTTTTCGGTTCCCAGCAGAAGGCCTATCCCACCATTGTGCAGTTGGGCCAGGTCACCATCGGCAGCGTCACCATCGATGGTGTCACCATCCTTACCCTGCTGGTCACCGCGCTCATCATGGTGGTGCTTTCCTTCTTCATCAACCGCACCCGTATGGGCAAGGCCATGCGGGCCGTCAGCGAGGATAAAGCCGCCGCGGCGCTCATGGGCATCAGCGTCAATCGCACCATTTCCATTACCTTCGCCATCGGCTCGGCGCTGGCCGCTGTCGCCAGCATCTTTTATGGCATGTCCTATGTCTACATCAAGCCCACCACCGGCGCCATGCCCGGCATCAAGGCCTTTACGGCGGCCGTATTCGGCGGTATCGGCTCGGTGCCCGGCGCCATGCTGGGCGGCATCCTGCTCGGCCTCATCGAGCAGCTCTCCAAGACCTATATTTCCACCCTCTGGGCAGATGCCATCGTCTTTGGCGTTCTGGTCCTGGTCCTGGTGGTCAAGCCCACCGGCCTCTTGGGTAAAACAATGAATGAGAAGGTGTAAGAAGATGAAACAGAAAAAATTCAAATTTTCCGGCGATCTTCTGACCTTCATCCTGGTCGCAGCGGTTTACGCTGTGGTCGCCTACCTGCTGTATGGCGGCAGTCTCACCCGCCAGTTCTCCAATATGATCATCCCCATTTCAGTCTACATCGTGCTGGCGGTCTCGCTCAATCTCGTTGTCGGCCTTTTGGGGGAACTTTCCCTGGGCCACGCCGGGTTCATGTCGGTGGGTCTTTTCTCCGGCTGTCTTTTGTCCATCGCCCTGGTGGATGTCCTCCCCATGGCGGTCCGCCTGCCTCTTTCCATGGTCGTTGGCGGCCTGGTAGCGGCGCTCTTTGGCCTTGCGGTCGGTCTGCCCGCCTTGCGGCTCAAGGGCGACTATCTTGCCATTGTCACCTTGGCCTGCGGCGAGATCATCAAGAACATCATCACCAATCTTGATTTTACCGGCGGCGCTTTGGGCCTCAATACCAACCCCATCTATTCCAATGCAAAAAAACTCCTGCCCTACGCTGTCATATTGGTGCTGCTCACCGTTCTTGTCATGATGAACCTCAAGCGCTCCAAGCAGGGCCGCGCCATCATGGCCATCCGGGATAACCGCATCGCCGCCGAATCGGTCGGCATTGATGTTACCCGCTACAAGCTCATGGTTTTCATGCTGGCCGCGTTCTTCGCGGGGGCAGCCGGCGTGCTGTACGGCCACTTCTTCGCCAATGTCAAGGCAGCCACCTTCGATTACAACATGTCCATCGAAATTCTGGTCATCGTGGTGCTGGGCGGCATGGGCAGCATCCCCGGCTCCATCATCGCCGCCATTGTGCTTACCGCCCTGCCGGAGGCCATGCGTGAGTTTGCCGATTACCGGATGCTTCTCTATGCCATCGTCCTCATCATCGTCATGCTGGCCACCAATAATCCCACCATGAAGGAATTTTTCCACCGCATCTCCCCGGCCGAGCTGCTGCGCCGCGCCAAAAAGAAAAAGGCCAAATCTTTGCAGAAGGAGGGCGCCTAAATGTCTGTCAAGACCCACAATAAAACCAAGCTGGTCCCGGTCAACCGCAGCGTTGCCCTCCTGCCGGAACGGGATGCCAAGGTCAGCCCCATCCTGGAGTGCATCGATCTGGGCGTGACCTTCGGCGGACTGAAAGCAGTCGACAACTTCGATATTACCATCGGCCGCACCGAGATCGCCGGGCTCATCGGCCCCAACGGTGCCGGCAAGACCACCATCTTCAATCTGCTCACCAAGGTCTATCAGCCCACCCACGGCACCATCCTGCTGGATGGCAAGGACATCCACAGCATGACCACCGCGCAGGTCAACCGCGCCGGCATCGCCCGTACCTTCCAGAATATCCGCCTGTTTTCGGAGCTGACGGTGGAGGAAAACATCACCGTCGCCATGAGCAGCCAGATCAAGTACAATATGGCCAGCGGCATCTTCCGCCTGCCCTCCTTCTGGAAAGGCGAGCGCATCGCCCACGAGCGCGCCATGGAGCTGCTCTCCATCTTCCACATGGAGCAGTTTGCGAATGCCAAGGCAGGCAGCCTGCCCTACGGCGCCCAGCGCCGGCTGGAGATCCTGCGTGCCCTGGCTACCAACCCCTGTCTGCTGCTGCTGGATGAGCCCGCCGCGGGCATGAACCCCTCCGAAACGGCAGAGCTGATGGAAAATATCCGCACCATCCGTGATACCTTCAAGATCGCCGTGCTCCTCATCGAGCACGATATGAGCCTTGTTATGAATATCTGCGAGGGCATCGCCGTGCTCAGCTTCGGCCGCATCATCGCCAAGGGCTCCCCGGAGGATATCCAGTCCGATCCCAAGGTCATCGAGGCCTATCTGGGCCGTAAAAAGGAGGCGTAACCCATGAGTGAAATGCTGAAAGTCAGTGACCTCCATGTCTATTATGGCAGCATCCACGCTGTTAAGGGCGTTTCCTTCGAGGTCCACGAGGGCGAGGTCGTCACCCTCATCGGCGCCAACGGTGCCGGTAAATCCACCATTCTAAATACCGTTTCGGGGCTTCTGCATCCCCGTTCCGGCTCTATCCTCTTCCACGAAAAAAATCTGCACGGCGTCCCCGCCCACAAGCTGGTGGGCATGGGCCTGGCCCAGGTCCCGGAGGGCCGCCATGTCTTTTTGCAGATGACGGTGCAGGAAAACCTGGAGATGGGCGCTTTTTCCCAGCCCTCCTCCGGCATCGAAGCGGACCTGGAAAGCGTTTATCAGCGCTTCCCTCGCCTGCTGGAACGCCGTAAACAGATCGCCGGTACTCTTTCCGGCGGCGAGCAGCAGATGCTGGCCATGGGCCGCGCCCTGATGAGCCACCCCAAGCTGCTCATGCTGGATGAACCCTCCATGGGTCTTGCGCCCATCCTGGTGGAGCAAATCTTCGAAATCATCCGGGAGCTGCACGCTTCCGGCACCACCATCCTCCTGGTCGAACAGAACGCTCAGGCCGCCCTGGAGGTCGCCGACCGGGCCTATGTCCTGGAAACCGGCCGCATCGTTCTTTCCGGTACCGGCGCCGAGCTGATGGCCAGCGATCAGGTGCAAAAAGCCTACCTCGGCGGTTAATTTGCCATCCTTACTCCTTTTTTATACGAATCATTCCCGGCGGGTGTATCATGCAGCACCTACCGGGAATGATTTTTTGCCTTGATTTTACTTGTTGCGGCAGGTCCCTATGGCGCATGGGGGATTGGTGGCAAAACCAAGGCTTTAGGGTATAGCTGGTCATCATCGTCTACACCGGATTGGAATACTGGAAATGTGGTTGAAATAAATACTTTTGGCAAAGATGGACTTGATCTGCGTCGTTTCGATTATGGAGTGGCGATAGGTTTATCGGTGGAATACCGGCATTATATGATAGGAGTGGAAGGACGATTAGGGCTGTGCAAACTTCAAAAAGA